>Ga0308165_1000723_pt1 | contig 54086 bp, 44 predicted proteins | sample PhyWR2_FD_201032 | JGI IMG/M metagenome (GOLD analysis project Ga0308165, IMG submission 201032) | Phyllosphere microbial communities from UC Gill Tract Community Farm, Albany, California, United States - DLSLW.R2 | ecosystem: Host-associated > Plants > Phyllosphere > Unclassified | place: USA... | reverse complement strand
TGGCGCGCTTGTTTGCCTGATCGCCTGATCATTTTCAAGCAATAAAAAAGCGGAGCACGAAGCTCCGCTTTTTTTACGTCTGCTGCTTGCCGATCGCATCAGGCAGAGAAGCCGCCGTCGATCGTCAGGCTGGCGCCGGTGATATAACCCGACTCAGGACCTGCCAGATACGCCACGAAACTGGCGATTTCTTCCGCCTTGCCATAGCGCGGCAACGCCATCAGGCCTTTCAGCGCGTCAGCGAAATCGCTGTTGGCCGGATTCATGTCGGTGTCGACCGGACCAGGCTGCACGTTGTTGACGGTGATGCCGCGTGGCCCAAGGTCACGCGCCAGTCCCTTGGTCAGGCCGACGATGGCCGACTTGCTCATGGCGTACACGGCGCCGCCGGCGAACGGCATGCGGTCGGCGTTGGTGCTGCCGATGGTGATGACGCGGCCGCCTTCGCGCATGAAGCGCACGGCTTCCTGGGTGGCGACGAAAACGCTGCGCACATTCACGTCCAGGGTGCGATCCAGATCTTCCAGCTTGAATTCTTCCACCGGCCCCATCGCCAGCACGCCGGCGTTATTGACCAGGATATCGAGGCGGCCGAAAGTTTCTGCGGCGATGCGGATGGCTTGTTGCAACGCTGCAGTGTCCGAACTGTCAGCCTGGATTGCCAGTGCGCGGCCGCCCTTGGCTTCGACTTCGCTGACCAGCGCTTGCGCCTTGTCCGGCGAGCTGACGTAGGTAAATGCGACGATCGCGCCTTCCTGCACCAAGCGCTTGACGACGGCGGCGCCGATGCCGCGCGAGCCGCCTTGCACAAAGGCAACTTTGTTGGACAGGTTCAGGTTGGTGTTGATGTTTGCAGTCATGATATTGCTCCTTGTTGGGTATGAAAGAATGAACAAATTGAATAGCTGGCCTGCGGTTTCTTCGGTTGGATTCGAATTCCGTTTGGCTTGGAATGAAGTATGGGATAACTATTATGTTTAAACTAGACAGTAATCACTATCTACTTTTTAAACATTATGTTTAAAATAGACCCATGGAATCCCTGACCAGCATTGAGTGTTTCGTCGCCTCGGCCGAGGCTGGAAGTTTCTCCGCAGCCGCCCGCCGGCTGGGCCTGACGTCGGCGGCAGTCGGCAAGAACGTCGCCCGGCTCGAAACCAACCTGGGGGTACGGCTGTTCCAGCGCAGCACGCGCAGCCTGCGCCTGACCGAAGCCGGCGAACGGTTTTTGCAGGAAGTCAGTGGCGGCCTGTCCAGCATCCGCAGCGCGGTCGCCAATCTGGCCAGTGCCGGCGGTCAACCGGCCGGCGTGCTCAAGGTCAGCATGGGCACCGGCTTCGGCCGCGAGTACATCGTGCCCCTCTTGGGGGAATTTCTGGAGCGCTATCCGGCCATCTCGCCGGACTGGCATTTCGACAATCGACCGGTGGACCTGATTTCGGAAGGATTTGACGCGGCCATCGGCGGCGGTATCGAACTGCCGCCCGGCATCGTTGCGCGCGAGCTGGCGCCGGCGCATCGGGTCTTGCTGGCGTCACCGGCCTATCTGGCTTCGCGCCCGCCTCTCCATACGCCTGAAGAACTGGTCCAGCACGACGGCATCCTGATCCGTTCACCGCAAACCGGACGCATACGTTCCTGGACACTGCGCAATGGCGACGGCGTGCAGGCGCCGATTGACCTGAAGGTGAAAATGACCATGAGCGATCCCAACGCCGCCTGCGAAATCGCCGAGATGGGCTTGGGCATCACGCTGACCGCAATGCCGCACGCGGTGGTCTACCTGAAAAAGGGAACACTGGTGAGGGTCTTGCCGGACTGGTATGTCGACGGCGGCATGCTGGCGCTCTACTTTGCCGCGGCGCGGCTGCTGCCGGCCAAGACGCGCGTGTTCGTCGACTATGTGGTGGAGCATTTCCGCAGCGAGCAACTGGCGCAGCGGTTTTCAGCATTCTGAAAATCAGCTGCTCTTGGTCTTCGCTGCGCCGCGTACACCGCCGCCGAGATTGTCGCCGGCGTCTTTCGCCAGACTGCGATAGCCAAGCGCCGAACACAGCGTCAGCAAACCTGCCATGACAAACGCCCAGTGGAAATCGGTGACGGAGAAATGCGCTTCCCCGCCTGATGTGACTGCGACGTCGGCGCCGCCGTTGAAATACGACGCCACGCGCAACGCCAGCGCACCAAATGCAATCCCCATCCCGATCGTCATCTGCTGCGCCACGCTCCACAAGGTGGAAGCGGCGCTCTTTTGCGCTTCGCTGACGTCCGCATAAGCCAGCGTCGCCAGCGTGGTGAACTGCATCGAACGCGACAGACCGTAGATGAAGATCGTCATCAGCACCACCGGCACCGGCGTGGTTGCGGTGAGCAGGCCGCAGGCCAACACGAACACGCCGGCGATCGCCGCATTATTCAGCGCCACGCGACGGAAACCGAAACGCTGCAACACGCGTGTGGTGAACATCTTCATGCCCAGGTTGCCGAGCGCGCTGGCAAGCAACAGCAAACCGGAATGGAATGCGGACAAACCGAAGCCGATCTGGAACAGCAGCGGCAACAGATACGGCACCGCCTCGATGCCGATGCGCGTGAACGAGCCGGCGACGACGGTCACATTGAACGTCGGCACCTTGAGCGTTGAATAGTCGAGCAGAGGATGTTCGCGGCGCATGCCATGCCGATATGAAAACACGCCGAGCACGATGCCGCCGACGATGAACAGCACTGCGACCAGCACGTTTGTTTCGGTGTGGCTGGCCAGCTCGGTGCCGTACAAGAGTGACGTCAACGCCGTGCCGCTGAGGAAGAAGCCGACCATGTCGAGCGGCTTGCGCTGGTTGCCACGCTCGTTAGGCACGATGCCGAGCACCGCGATCAATGCGGCGATGCCGAACGGCACGTTGATCAGGAAGATCCAGTGCCAGGAAAAATAGGTGGTGATGAAGCCGCCCAGCGACGGCCCCACGACCGGCGCCACAATCGCCGGCCAGGTGATCGTCGAGATTGCCTTCATCAGCTTGTCCTTGCTGGTGTTGCGCACCACGATCAGGCGCCCGACCGGCACCATCAGCGCACCGCCCATGCCTTGCAAAATGCGGGCGGCGGTGAATTCAAAGACACTGCCGGAAATCCCGCACAGCACCGACGCCAGCGTGAAGATCACGATCGCCGACCCAAACACCGTCCGCGATCCGATGCGGTCGGCGATCCAGCCGCTGATCGGAATGAACACCGCCAGCGTCAGCATGTAGGCGGTCATGCCCAGGCTCAGTTCGTTCGGTCCGACCTTGAACGCCTGCGCCATCTGCGGCAGGGCCGTCGCGATGATGGTGGTGTCGAGGTACTCCATGAAGAACGTCGCCGCCACGATGAACGGCAACCATTGCGCGCGCGAGGGCGTCTGTGCGGCGGTCATTCCTGTTCCGTCCCCGTTTTTATTCTTGTATTCCTCAATACCGCAGGAAGTGCAGCAACACCTGCACCACGATGATCCCGCCGATCAGGCCGCCGCCAAAATACACGATCACCCCCAGCAGCAGATTGGTGCGGCGCTGTTCGGCCACCAATTTCCTGAGCAATTCGGCGTTCTGCTCATGCTTGCCGCCTTCAGTCGCCATCGTCAGGGCCTGATGCGCCAGACGCGGCAACTGCGGCAACAAGCGACTGTAGCGCGGCACCTCAACCTTGAGCTGCTGGATGAAGCCGCGCCAGCCGATCTGTTCGTTCATCCAGCGTTCCAGATACGGTTTCGCGGTTTTCCACAAATCGAGTTCGGGATCGAGCTGGCGACCGAGGCCTTCCACGTTGAGCAGCGTCTTTTGCAACAGCACCAGTTGCGGCTGCACTTCGACGTTGAAACGGCGCGAGGTCTGGAACAAACGCAACAGCACCTGGCCGAACGAGATGTCTTTCAGCGGACGGTCGAAAATCGGTTCGCAGCAGGCGCGCACCGCCGCTTCGAGTTCGTCGACGCGGGTGTCTTTAGGCGCCCAGCCGGATTCGATGTGCGCTTCGGCGACGCGCTTGTAATCGCGCTGGAAGAACGCCAGGAAATTCTGCGACAGGTAATCCTTGTCGAAGTCGGTCAGGGTGCCGACGATGCCGAAGTCGAGCGCAATATAGCGGCCGAAGGTGGCCGGCGCGGTCGACACCAGGATATTCCCGGGATGCATGTCGGCGTGGAAGAAGCCGTCGCGGAACACCTGCGTGAAAAAAATCTCGACGCCGTCGCGCGAGAGCTTGCTCAGGTCCACGCCTTCCGCCTGCAAACGCTCGGTCTGGCCGATCGGAATGCCGTGCATGCGTTCCATCACGATCACCGATGAAGAGCAAAAGTCCCAGTACATCTCCGGCACCATCAGCAGATCGGAGTTGGCGAAGTTGCGGCGCAGTTGACTGGCGTTGGCGGCCTCACGCATCAGATCGAGTTCGTCGTGCAGGTATTTGTCGAACTCGCCCACAACTTCCTTGGCCTTGAGCCGGCGGCCGTCGGCCCACAGGCGCTCGACCCAATCGGCGGCGATGTGCATCAGGCCGATATCGTGGTCGATGGTGCTGCGCATGCCGGGGCGCAAGACCTTGACGGCGACTTCGGTGCCGTCTTTCAGCGTGGCGAAGTGCACCTGCGCAATCGAAGCGGAGGCGATCGGCGTGCGATCGAAGCTGGCGAACAATACATCGGGATGCGCGCCCAGCGACTTCTCGATCTGCGCAATCGCGAGATCAGAATCGAACGGCGGCACGCGGTCCTGCAGGCGTGTCAGTTCATCGGCGATGTCCAGCGGCAGCAGGTCGCGCCGCGTCGACAGCACCTGGCCGAACTTGACGAAGATCGGACCGAGGTCTTCCAGCGCCCGGCGCAGGCGCTCACCACGCGGCGTGGAAATGTCGCGCCAGAAAAAAATGCCGTTGAGCAGGCGCGTGATGCGCGGCGTGTCGAAGCCGGAAATGGCGATTTCATCGAGGCCATAGCGTATCGCCACGCGCACGATCTTGAACAGACGCAGGGAACGCAGAAACATCAGCGGCGCTCCAGTTTCTCTATCCGTTTGGACAATCGCTCCAGATCGTCGCGCAGCTTGACGACCTCGCTGGAAAATTCACTCATGACGTGCGGGCGGATCAGCATCGGTTGTTCTTCCAGGAAGTATTCTGCGACATTTTCGGCGAGTTGTTTTTGCGTGGTCTGCGCTGCAGCGGCCACCGATTTGGCGCCGGAGACGATGCGCGTGGCGGCGATGTCGCCGACCACTTTGCCGAGGTCTTCTTCCGCATCCCAGCGCAGCGACTGGCTCAGCTGGGAAATGGCATTGGCGAAGTCGGCGTCGCCTTCGATCCGGACGTAGGACACGGCGCGCTCGCGGTTGGCCAGGATCAGTGGCAAATCAGACAACTTCAAGTGGATGGTCACGGCAGGCACGGCGTTGTCGTCGGCATTCTTGAGGAAGCCGTCGCCGGTGACGGTCAGCATCAATTGCGCGACGCCGGCATCGATGCAGGCGGTCTTGTCGCGATGGGCGATGAGCCTCGCCTGCGCCCACGGCTCTTGCGCGAGCAAATGGTTGATGACGGCGGCAGCTGGACGCAAGAGGGAAGAGAGCATGGGATTCGCGACATCAAAAAAGAAAACCGCCCGAGGGATGTCGGGCGGTTTCAAGTTTAACAGTTCTTGGCGCTGCTCAGTAAGTCAGCAGGTGCGGCAATGAGTGCAACTGAGAGCAACGGCGTGCCTACACCTGCTGGATACCTGCCAGCACCCAGCCGCCTGCGCCATTGACCGGCTTGGACAGATTCCAGATTTCGGCGAACGGTTCGGCCGAGGCTTCCGGGACTTCCTTGATCAGGCCGGTGAACTTGATGGTCGCCAGGTAATCATGCTCCAACGTTTCGATGCCGAGCAATTCGCCGTCGATCTGCACGACGTCGGTATTGTTGGCGACGCTGCCGCGTTCCTGCAATTGCAGGCGCAGCTCGCCGAACATTTCCGGCGTGGTGAATTCACGGATGTCGTTGATGTCGCCCTTGTCCCATGCTGCCTGCAAGCGGATGAAATAAGTCTTGCCGTTGCGCACGAAACCGGCCACGTCGAAGTCAGCCGGGATGCCCCATGGAATGATCGGCGCATTGGCTGCGGCAGACGAGCCGAATTCATTATGGCCTTGCAGCGACGCAGGCGCCTGTACACCGACCGGCTCAATGCGCGAACCAATTTCAGGCGTGTAGACCGCAGGCTCAGGAGCACTGGCATAGGCCGGCTGCGGCGTGAAACTGTTGTTGCCGGCATTGCCCGAACCAGCGCCATTCTTGCGCGTGAACATGCGGAACAGGAACATCGCCACGAAAGCCAGCAGCGCCACCATCAGGATGGTGCTGATCATGCTTGCCATGGCGCCGCCCAGGCCGAAATGCGACAGCAGTGCGCCCAGGCCGAGGCCGAGCAAGGCGCCGCCGAGGATGCCCTTCCACGGGCTGGTCGGTTTCGGCGGCACCGATTGTGGCGTCGCGGCCGGCGCGGCCGGTTTGGCGGGTGCGATATTGGATGGCGACTGCGCTGGCGCCGTCGGCGCCTGGCGCGCATAGTTCGACGACTGCTTGCCGAACGAACCGCCGCCGCCGAGACGCTTGGCTTCGGCGCCCGACATCGCGACGGTCATGGCGGTCACTGCCAGCATGAGAATGACGAAGAATTTTTTCACACAAGCTCCTGCATAAATTATCCCAAGCACAAGGCTCAGAGTTTGATACCCGTGTGCAAGGCGGCGACGCCCGCAGTCAGGTTGTAATACTGCACACGCTCAAGGCCGACGTCTTCCATCATCTTCTTCAGCGTTTCCTGATCCGGATGCATGCGGATCGACTCAGCCAGGTAGCGATAGCTTTCGGCATCGTTGGCGACTTTCTGTCCCAGCCACGGCAGCACCGAAAAGGAATAGACGTCGTACGGCTTCTTCAGCGGCTCCCATACCTTGGAAAATTCCAGCACCAGCAGCTTGCCGCCCGGCTTCAGCACGCGGCGCATTTCCGACAGGGCAACGTCCTTGTGGGTCATGTTGCGCAGGCCGAAAGCGACTGACACGCGATCGAAGTAGTTGTCCGGGAACGGCAGCTTCTCCGCGTCGCACAACAAGGTGGGGGTCGGGATGCCCTTATTCAATAGGCGGTCGCGGCCCACGCGCAGCATCGATTCATTGATGTCGGTCAGCCAGACTTCGCCGCCCGGACCGGCCTGTTTGGCGAAAGCCTTGGACAGGTCGCCCGTGCCGCCGGCGATGTCGAGCACCTTGAAACCGGGACGAACGCCGGCCTGGGCAATCGTGAACGCCTTCCAGATGCGATGCAGGCCGGCCGACATGAAGTCGTTCATGACGTCGTACTTGGCGGCGACGGAATGGAAGACTTCGGCGACTTTATGGACCTTGTCGTCTTCCGAAACAGTCTGATAACCGAAGTGAGTGGTGTTGGTCATGTGGCAACCTGAAATAAGGAATTCAAATAAGGCGACATTATAAGGGGTGGTCCGCGGCGCTTAATTGCCTCGATGAGCTTGATGGAAGAGACCCGTCGCGCTCAATGATGGTGACCGCAGGCGCTGCCGCCGGCCGAACTCATGTCCTGATCGCGACCGCTTTCGCGCGTAAAACCTGCAGCTTCCAGTTTTTGCAGATAGGTTTCCCACATCGCATCTTGGTCGCGTCCGAGCTGGTACAGGTAATCCCAGGTGAAAATGCCGCTGGAATGCTCATCCGAGAATAGCGGTTTGATGCCGTAATTGCCGACAGGTTCGACGCCGACGATACCCACTTCACGCTTGCCAGTCTGCAAGGTTTCCTGGCCGTGACCGTGACCGCGCACTTCGGCCGAGGGCGAGTACACGCGCAGCAGTTCAAAGGGAATCGAGAACTGGGCGCCGTCGTCGAAGGCGACTTCCATCACGCGCGACTGCGTGCGGACCTTGAAGGATACGGGTGTGGGACCGGAGCTCATTGCGTGCGCTTCCTATTCTGAGTGGTGTCTTGCGAAGTGAGAGCGGGCAATTGCCCGCAGTCAGGCTGCTGCCGCCAGTTCACGCGCAATCGCGGCGCGCAGCTTGGGCAGCAAAGCGGTACGTTCGGCGAGGGACGCAGCAGCACTGTCGCGGCGCGCCTCGGCCCAGACCGGGCTGGGGAAATGCGCATCGTCGAGATAACGCGGAATCACATGCCAGTGCACGTGCGGCGTCATGTTGCCGAGGCTGGCGACGTTGATTTTTTCGGGTTGCATGACTTGGCGCACGGCGGTTTCGACCGCCCACACCGCAGACATCACAGCGCTGCGGTCCACCGGCGCGAGGTCGGTCATTTCCTTGACGTGACCACTCCAGATCACGCGGCAAAACCCGGGATAAGCCGGCTCGTCGACCAGCACGACGCGCAAGCTGCCGTTGTTGAACAGCAGCTCGCCACCGGCGCCGTCGCACAAATCGCATGCGTTGCTGATATCGCCGACATTGCTCATGCTTACACCAGCACGCGTTCAATGCCGCCGTTGTTGGCGCGGGCCACGTAGTCAGGCAACCAGTTTTCGCCGAGCAGGTGCTTGGCCATTTCGACCACGATGTAGTCGGCGGTGGTGCCCGAGTCTTCGTTGTAGCGCGACAACCCCTGGAAGCACGACGGGCACGAGGTCAGGATCTTGACGTCGCCGTCGAAGCCGTCCGCACGCACCTTGTCGGCGCCCTTGCGCATCTCTTCTTCCTTGCGGAAGCGCACCTGGGTCGAAATATCCGGACGGCTCACGCCGAAGGTGCCCGACTCGCCGCAGCAACGATCGTTCTTCTCGATCTTTTGCGCGTCGATGGTGGTGATCAGCGAGTTGACGGTCTTCAGCGGATCCTGCAACTTCATCGGGCTGTGGCAAGGATCGTGGTACATGTAGCGGGTACCGGTGACGCCTTCCAGGCGCACCCCCTTTTCCAGCAGATATTCGTGGATGTCGATGATGCGACAGCCGGGGAATATCTTCTCGAATTCATAACCTTGCAACTGGTCGTAGCAGGTACCGCAGGACACCACGACGGTTTTGATGTCGAGGTAGTTCAGCGTATTGGCCATGCGATGGAACAGCACGCGGTTGTCGGTGATGATCTTCTCGGCCTTGTCGAAATCGCCGCTGCCGCGTTGCGGATAACCGCAGCACAGGTAACCCGGCGGCAAGACAGTCTGCACGCCGACGTTCCACAGCATCGCCTGCGTGGCGAGGCCGACCTGGGAGAACAAGCGCTCAGAGCCGCAACCCGGGAAGTAGAACACCGCTTCGGTTTCCGCCGTGGTGGTCTTCGGGTCGCGGATGATCGGCACGATCTTGTCGTCTTCGATGTCGAGCAGCGCGCGCGCGGTCTTCTTCGGCAGGTTGCCCGGCATCTTCTTGTTGATGAAGTGGATCACCTGCTCCTTGATCGGCGCCTTGCCGACCGTGGCCGCAGGTTTCTGCGTCTGTTTCCGGGCGAATTTCTTGAAGATGTCGTTGCCCAGGCGCTGCGCCTTGAAGCCCCAGTCGGTCATCACCTTGCGCGTGGCATTGATGGTGGCCGGATCGGTGGCGTTGAGGAAGAACATCGCCGTCGCCGTGCCGGGGTTGAACGACTTCTTGCCCATCTTGCGCAGCAGATTGCGCATGTTCATCGAGACATCGCCGAAGTCGATGTCGACCGGGCATGGCGTCACGCACTTGTGGCAGACGGTGCAATGGTCGGCGACGTCCTCGAACTCTTCCCAATGCTTGATCGACACGCCGCGGCGGGTCTGCTCTTCGTACAGGAAGGCTTCGACCAGCAACGAGGTGGCCAGGATCTTATTGCGCGGCGAGTACAGCAGGTTCGCGCGCGGCACGTGCGTCGCACACACCGGTTTGCACTTGCCGCAACGCAGGCAGTCCTTGACGCTGTTGGCGATGGCGCCGATATCGCTCTGCTGCATGATCAGCGATTCGTGCCCCATCAGGCCGAACGACGGCGTATAGGCGTTGGACAGGTCGGCTTCAAAGCCCGGCAGGTTCAACAACTTGCCTTTGTTGAAACGGCCTTCCGGATCGACGCGCAATTTGTAATCGCGGAATTCGCTGATTTCATCTTCGGTCAGGAATTCGAGCTTGGTGATGCCGATGCCGTGCTCGCCGGAAATCACGCCGTCCAGCGAACGCGCCAGCGTCATGATGCGCGCCACGGCTTCGTGGGCGTCCTGCAACATCTGGTAGTGATCGGAGTTGACCGGCAAATTGGTGTGCACATTGCCGTCGCCGGCATGCATGTGCAACGCCACGAATACACGCCCGCGCAGCACGCGCTTGTGGATGGCGTTGCATTCTTCGAGGATCAGCTTGAACGCCCCGCCACTGAAAATCTGACGCAGCTGGGCGCGCACTTCCTGCTTCCACGACACGCGCACGGTGCGATCCTGCACGACGTGGAACACATTGGCGTCAGGCTGGTCGAGCAGGCGCTGGTCGAACACCGGCAACAGCTTGTCGAGACCCAGCGCCGCCAGTTCACCCTTGGCCACGCTCAGCGGCTTGTCGAGATTGGCCAGCAGGTAGCTCCAGCGCGCCTGGGTCTTGGCGATCAGGTCTTCGGCCTGGTGCACACGGTCTTCCAGCATTTCCGCGGCGGGAATGTCGTCGCCTTCGGCGTCGTCGCTCTTGCCCAGCGGCAGGTTGCCCTTGACGAAGAAAGCGTTGAGCTCGTCCAGGAACTGCAACTTGTTCTTGATCGACAGCTCGATGTTGATACGCTCGATGCCGTCGGTGTACTCGCCCATGCGCGGCAACGGAATCACCACGTCTTCGTTGATCTTGAAGGCGTTGGTATGCTTGGCGATGGCGGCGGTGCGCGAACGGTCGAGCCAGAACTTCTTGCGGGCTTCCGGACTGATCGCGACGAAGCCTTCGCCGACGCGATTGTTGGCCATACGGATTACTTCCGAGGCGGCTTGCGCCACGGCGTTTTCGTCGTCGCCCACGATGTCGCCGATCAGCACCATCTTCGGCAACACGCCGCGCTTGGATTTGGTGGCGTAGCCGACCGCGCGCAGGTAGCGCTCGTCCAGATGCTCCAGGCCGGCCAGGATGGCGCCGCCCTTCTTGGTTTCGGCGTCGAGGTAATTCTTGATTTCGACGATCGATGGGATCGCATCGCGCGCCTGGCCGAAGAACTCGAGGCAGACGGTGCGCGTCTGCTTCGGCATCTTGTGCAGGATCCAGCGCGCCGAGGTGATCAGGCCGTCGCAGCCTTCTTTTTGAATACCGGGCAAACCCGACAGGAATTTGTCGGTGACGTCCTTGCCCAGACCTTCCTTGCGGAACTTGCGACCGGCGATCTCGAGGATTTCGGTTTTGAAGACTTCGGTCTTCTGGCCTTTTTCGCCGGGATGCGACCACTCGAGCTTGAAACTCGCCAGTTCAACGTCGTGGATCTTGCCGAGGTTGTGGTCCAGGCGCGTGACTTCGAGCCAGTCTCCTTGCGGATCGACCATGCGCCAGCTGGCCAGGTTGTCGAGCGCGGTGCCCCACAACACGGCTTTCTTGCCGCCGGCGTTCATGGCGACGTTGCCGCCGATGCACGAGGCTTCGGCCGAGGTCGGATCTACCGCGAAGACGAAGCCGGCTTTTTCAGCGGCGTCGGAGACGCGCTTGGTGACCACGCCGGCGCCCGAATAAATCGTCGCGTACGGCTTGTCCAGACCGGGCAGCACTTCCATTTCAACGGCGCCGAGCTGTTCCAGCTTTTCGGTGTTGATGACGGCCGACATCGGCGTCAGCGGAATCGCGCCGCCGGTATAACCGGTGCCGCCGCCGCGCGGGATGATGGTCAGGCCGAGTTCGATACAGGCCTTGACCAGGCCGGCCATTTCGTCTTCGGTGTCGGGTGTCAGCACGACGAACGGATACTCGACGCGCCAGTCGGTGGCGTCGGTCACGTGCGAGACGCGCGACAGGCCATCGAACTTGATGTTGTCCTTGGCGGTATAGCGCCCCAGGACCTTGGTGGCGCGCTTGCGCAGGTCGTAGGTGTGCTTGAATTCTTCGCCGAAATCGGCGATGGCTTTGCGAGCCGCCTTGATCAGCAGCTCGACATTGGCGCTGCGGCGCGCGCTGTCAGCAGCGGCAGCATCACCCGATTCGGACTGATTGACGTCAATGCGGCGCTTGTCCACCTCGGCAAGACGATGGTGCAAGGCTTCGATCAAGGCAGCGCGACGCTTGGGATTGTCCAGCATGTCGTCCTGCAGATACGGGTTGCGGCGCACCACCCAGATGTCGCCCAGCACTTCATACAGCATACGTGCGGATCGACCGGTCTGGCGCTTGCTGCGCAACTCGTCGAGCACGCGCCACGCGTCTTCGCCCAACAGGCGAATCACGATTTCGCGGTCGGAGAACGAGGTGTAGTTGTACGGAATTTCGCGCAAGCGCGTGGGGCTGGCACCTTGCGGTGCGTCAGTGAGCAAAGCCTGGATTTTTGCGGGGGCGTTCATTAATTTTGGAAAAAAATCTGCTGCCGGATATGCATTTTATCTTATTGCCGTCTCCCGCGAGGGAATGCCCCTACTTTTGCAAGAACAATGCGGAATGGTTCTTATTTGTGAGAAATCGCTGCAATTGACGTGATTTCCGCATTGCAACATGGTCGCCCCTATTGCATCAATAAACACAATCAATTTTTAAATATTGATTGCATAAATTTATTATTGCTACATCGCGTGCTTTTCTTACCCTATGGAGAATGCTATGTTGCAATCACTGATTACCGAAATTCTGGAAAATCTAGCCATCACCCTCGCCGAATACGCCGAGTGCAAGGCTTAGGACAGCCATCCGCCAATCCGATCCCGAGGATGACTGCCATGATACAAGCCCAATTGCGCGAACAATTCCCTGTCGAATCGACATCCGTAGCACCTTCCTCCCGGCCCGGATTCTGGGCCCGCTTGCGCCTGCGCCAGATCGCCATGCTGGTGATCGGCCTCGTATTCGTCCTGGTCAAATCCTACGAAAACCTGCAGGCATTTTTCCTGGCGCATCCGGAAGTCAAGTCGGCGCTGCTCGGTTCGTCCGCTGCCGCAGGACTGACCGCCCTGGGCGCGCTCGGGGTGCTGTTCACCCGGCGCATTTCCGAACGCACGCAAGACGTGCTGCTCGGTTACGGCGGCGGCATCATGCTGGCTGCCAGCGTGTTTTCACTGATTATCCCGGCCATGAACCAGGCGCAGGCGCTGGGCTATGAAAAAACCGGCGCGGTCCTGCTGGCCGCCACCGGCATCATGCTGGGCGGCCTGTTCGTACTGGCGATCAATCACCTGATACCGCACCAGCATTTCATCGCCCCCAACCCGGCGATCCAGTCGATGCGCACCAGCCGCATCTGGATGTTCGTGATGGCGGTGACGATCCACAATTTCCCGGAAGGACTGGCGATCGGCGTGGGTTTCGGCGGCGACGACGTTGGCAAGGCGATTGCGCTGGCGACCGGCATCGGCATCCAGGACATTCCGGAGGGGCTGGTAGTAGCGTTGGCCTTGCGCTCGCTCGGCTATTCACCTTGGAAATCGGCCGGCGCCGGCATCCTGTCAGGGCTGGTGGAACCGATCGGTGGCGTGCTCGGCGCTCTCGCCACCGGCATCTCGGCCACGGCCTTGCCTTGGGCGTTGGCCGGTGCGGGCGGCGCGATGCTGTTCGTGATCAGCCACGAAGTGATTCCGGAGTCGCACCGACAAGGCCACGAGACCCAGGCCACGCTCGGCCTGCTGGCCGGCTTCGTGACGATGATGCTGCTCGATACGCTGCTAGGCTAGCCAGTTCGCGATGCTGCGCCAGAAGCCATCCGGCACGTTGAGCAGCAGCCAGGTCATGAACAGGTAGCGCAGGAACTTCCCCACCATCATGTAAAACACCGACGGCCAGAACGGCAGCTTCAGCCAGCCGGCCAGCGTGCAGATCGGATCGCCGACGCCAGGCAGCCAGGCCAGCAGCATCGTCTTGGGACCGAAGCGTTCGAGCCAGTGGAACCAGCGGCTGCTGCGTTCGCGCGCAAAGGTCTGCTTGGCGCCGTAACCCATCCAGTAATCCACCATGCCTCCCAGCGTGTTGCCGGCCGTGGCCACCAGGATGACCGACCAGAACATCTCGCCATTGGCCTTGATGACGGCAAACACGGCTGGTTCCGAGCCGAGCGGCAACAAGGTCGCGGAGATGAAACTGATAAAAAATACCGACGTCAGCCCGACGCTCGGCACGGCAAGGAAATTCAGCAACCACAAAATGGCGGATTCAATCATGCAGATCAGGTAAGGATGAGCGGTAGGGAAAGTGACGCGGCAATTTGGTAGTTGGCGTTATTCGACTGCAGAGGACAGCAAAAGCGAATTCTTCAAGCCGGCAAAACCGGCGCTTCATATGCTGCATCCGCATGCGGATATAAGCCTGTCAGTCGCCTCCATTATAATGATCAGTTCGCCGCGCCCCTGCGTTTCCCGATCTGCCATCGGAAAACAGCGCGAGAATCGCAGTCCCGGACTGCGCCGACAACCGTGCCTTTAGCTGACTATGACCACCGATTATCTGCAAAAAATCCTTACCGCCCGTGTCTACGACGTTGCCATGGAAACGCCGCTGGAAATTGCGCACACGCTGTCGCAACGGATGGAAAACCGGATTTACTTCAAGCGCGAAGACATGCAGAGCGTATTCAGCTTCAAGCTGCGCGGCGCCTACAACAAGATGGCGCATCTGCCACCGGCGCAACTCAAGCGCGGCGTCATCTGCGCCTCGGCCGGCAACCACGCGCAAGGCGTTGCCCTGTCGGCGGCCAAGCTCGGTTGCCGTGCCGTGATCGTGATGCCGACCACCACGCCCTCCGTCAAGATCGAAGCGGTCAAGGGTCGCGGCGGCGAAGTCGTGCTGTTCGGCGACTCGTTCACCGACGCCTACAACCATGCATTGACACTGGAAAAGAAACTCAAGCTGACCTTCGTCCATCCGTTCGACGACCCTTACGTGATCGCCGGCCAGGGTACCGTCGGCATGGAAATCCTGCGCCAGCATGCCGACCCGATCCACGCCATCTTCGTCGCCATCGGCGGCGGCGGCCTGATCTCCGGCATCGCTGCCTACGTCAAAGCGGTGCGTCCCGACATCAAGATCATCGGCGTACAGACCACCGATTCCGACGCCATGGCGCGCAGCATCAAGGCCGGCCGCCGCATCACGCTGCCCGACGTCGGCCTGTTCTCGGACGGCACTGCGGTCAAGCTGGTCGGCGAAGAAACCTTCCGCATCACGCGGCAACTGGTGGACGACATCATCCTGGTCGACACCGACGCCGTGTGCACCGCGATCAAGGATATCTTCCAGGACACGCGCAGCATCGTTGAACCGGCGGGCGCGCTGGCAGTGGCCGGCGCCAAGGCCTACATCGAACGCGCCAAGAACACCAAAACACCGATCAAAAATCAATCGCTGATCACCATCGCCTGCGGCGCCAACATGAACTTCGACCGCCTGCGTTTCGTCGCCGAAATGGCCGACGTCGGCGAGGCGCGCGAAGCGGTGTTCGCCGTGACGATTCCCGAAGAACACGGCAGCTTCAAGCGCTTCTGCGAAGTGGTCGGTCCGCGCAATGTGACTGAATTCAATTACCGCATCAGCGATGCCAAATCGGCGCACATCTTCGTCGGCATCCAGACCAGCAGCGCCGACGAACCGGCCAGGATTGCCAAGACGTTCGAGAAGAACGGCTTCAGCACGCTCGACCTGACCCACGACGAACTGGCCAAGGTGCACATCCGCCACCTGGTCGGCGGCAAGAGCTCGCTGGCGCAGGACGAACTGCTGTATCGCTTTGAATTCCCCGAGCGTCCGGGCGCGCTGATGCGTTTCCTCAGCACCATGAATCCGAACTGGAACATCAGCCTGTTCCACTATCGCAACCAGGGCGGCGACGTCGGCCGCATCCTGGTCGGCCTGCAGGTGCCGAAGAAGGAAATGAAGACGTTCCGCGCCTTCCTCGACAACCTCGGCTATCGCCATTGGGATGAAAGCAAGAACCCGCTGTACAAACTGTTCCTGGGCTGACGCCGCCGAGGACGCAATAGAGATTTCAGAAGCGATTTCAGAAGCACGAAGGAAGCAAGACCATGAATCACGCCAACGCAAGCAATTCTCCCGACACCTCGCCGCTGGGCAAGTCGTCCGCCTATCCGGACGCCTACGATCCGGCATTGTTGTTCCCGATTCCGCGCCAGCCCAAGCGCGACGAACTGGGTGTAACGGGCACGCTGCCTTTCTTCGGCGTCGACATCTGGAATGCGTACGAAGTGTCGTGGCTGAACCGGCGCGGCAAGCCTCAGATCGCGATCGCCACGTTCATGATCCAAGCCGATTCGCCCAATATCATCGAGTCGAAATCGTTCAAGCTGTACCTGAACTCCTTCAACCAGACCCGCCTGGATGATCAGCAGGCGCTGGTCGCATTGCTGCAGAAAGACCTGTCGGCGGCGGCAGGTGCCGGCGTGCAGGTGACGTTGACCGAGCCGGGCGCGTTTTCGGCGTTGCAGATGGGCGAGCTCAGCGGCATGCTGCTCGACCGCCTCGACATCGAAGTCGTCGATCACCATCCGAACCCGTCGCTGCTGTCGGCCAATCACGATGAAGCAACCGTCGAAGAAACGCTGCTGTCGCATCTGCTCAAATCCAATTGCCCGGTGACCGGCCAGCCGGATTGGGGCAGCGTGCAGATCCATTACGTCGGCGCGCCGATCAATCAGGAGGCGCTGCTGAAATACCTGATCGGCTTCCGCGAGCACAACGAATTCCATGAGCAATGCGTGGAGCGTATTTTCGTCGACGTGCTGCGTCAGTGCCGTCCGCAAAAACTCGCCGTTTATGCGCGCTACACGCGTCGCGGCGGCCTCGACATCAATCCATGGCGGAGCAACTTCTCAGCTGCGCGCGCCCCATCCAATCTGCGCAACGCGCGTCAGTAAAGCTGTCGGCGGCAGCACTTTTTCAGGCGATGCCGTTTTTTTGTTACAAAACCATTACATCGCGGAGCCTCTGCCATAATGCCCCGCCCTCGCGGCAGGCGGCGTTATGGAGCATTTCCGCCGCAACATTTTGAAACGATTTATCCGCGTTGCATAAAACTTCTTGTGCAATGATCCGGTCTCACTCTCGACTCCATCGCCAGGCAATGCCCAATGCTCGTCCCGGGCATGCTTACGTCGATTTTTACGGCGAAGAAATCTGGTCAGTTTCCTGCCGGCAGCAATCGTGTGTATCGATTCCGTTATGCAGCACCGATTGCAATCGCCTGTCGACGCCATCAACAAATAGTAGGAATAGCCAAATAAAAATATGAGCCAATTACTTTCCTCCATTCGCACCTCCCGCACCTTGCTCGCCGGCGCCTTCGCGCTCGGCTGCGCCGCGACCTCGCTACCCGCCATGGCGCAACAGAGCGACGAATTCAGCTGGTGGCAATCCCTCAAGGATCACGCTGCGGAAATCACCGACAAGGGCGACGACGCGATCTATGTGTCGGGACTCGCCCATCACGGCCGCAGCACCTATACCAAAGAAAAGCTCGACCAACTGAATGAACACGCCTGGGGTCTCGGCTACGGCAAGACCATGCGCAACGAACGCGGCAACGACGAGTCGCTGTACGGCTTCGTACTCAAGGATTCACATCGCCACCCGCAAATCATGGCCGGCTATGCCTACGAATGGGTCTATCCGATCGGCCGCACGCCGCTTGAAGTGGGCATCGGCGGCACTGCCATGCTGATGAGCCGGCAGGATTATTTCGGCGGCGTGCCGTTCCCGGTGCCGCTGCCGCTGGCGTCGATCGGCACCAGGAAAGCCAAGGTGATGTTCGCTTACGTGCCGCGCCTGTCGTCGAACAAGAACAGCGGCGACGTGCTGCTGGTTTTCGGTCGCATCGAGATGTAATTTTCAACCAGGCATTTCGCCTGCAAGGCAAGCCTGTCGCGCCGCTGCGGCAGCTTGCCGGTCTTCTTCCCGGCAATACTGTTGTTTGCATTAAAGCAACACCGGAATTCATTGCGTAACTCCCAAAGAAGCCTATAATCCTGCACAAAAGCCTATCTAGCGCCTTCTTTTGTGTCATGACAAATCTTGCAAAAATCCTGTCCCCAGAGAACGTCATTCTGGATCTAGAAGTCTCCAGCAAAAAACGAGCATTCGAACAAGCCGGACTTACCTTTGAAAACAACAGCGGCATCGCCCGCTCGACCGTTTCCGAAAACCTGTTTGCACGCGAACGACTCGGCTCGACAGGACTGGGCCATGGCGTCGCCGTTCCGCACGGCCGCATCAAAGGGCTGAAGGCACCGCTGGCGCTGTTCATGCGTCTGGCTGAACCGATTCCTTTCGAGTCTCCTGACGGCGAACCGGTCAAGTTGCTGATCTTCCTGCTCATTCCCGACAATGTCACCCAGCAGCATCTGGAAATCCTGTCTGAAATCGCAGAGATGTTTTCGGACAATGCCTTCCGCACTGAATTGATCGCCGACCCCGACCAGGCGTCGGTCTATTCGCGCCTGGTGACCTGGCAGCCGTCGCTGGAAAAAACCAATTAAACGAAGCGCCGCGAACGGTGCCATGTTGTCCGCACCGGTTGCCCCTACAGCCTCAACCCGTCATTGACCGCCCTGTCGGAATCGGAGAACCATGCCTGCATTTACCGCGTTATCGATACAGCAACTGTATGAAGAAAATCGCGAATCGTTGCAACTGGGCTGGTTTGCCGGCTTCCCCGGCGGTGAACGCCTGATCTCCGGCGACGCCGCCTCCGCCGCCGACCAGGTCGGTCACCTGAACCTCATCCATCCCGGCCGCATCCAGGTCTTCGGCCATCAGGAAACCGAGTACTACCAACGTCTTTCGAACACCTCGCGCGCCTACCAGACGGCAGAGCTGGTCGCCGGCGAACCACCCGCCTTCATCATCGCGCAAGGCCTGGCGACACCGCCCGACATCCTGGCGATCTGCGACGAAAAAAATATTCCCCTGTTCTCGACACCGCTGCCGGCGGCGCAGGTCATCGATTACCTGCGCGTCTATCTGTCCAAGAAATTGGCGCAGCAGATCACCATGCACGGCGTTTTCATGGACGTGCTCGGCGTGGGTGTGCTGATCACCGGCGAATCCGGACTGGGCAAAAGCGAACTGGGCCTGGAACTGATTTCGCGCAGCCACGGCCTGGTGGCCGATGACGCAGTCGAATTTGCGCGCATTGCACCGAACATGATCGAAGGCCGTTGTCCGCCGCTGCTGCAGAATTTGCTGGAAGTGCGCGGCCTTGGCCTGCTCGACATCAAAGCCATCTTCGGCGAAACCGCAGTGCGCCGCAAAATGCGCCTGAAACTGATCGTGCATCTGGTCCGTCGCAGCACGCTGGAAGAAAATTACGAGCGCCTGCCGCTCGATGCCCAATTCGAAGACGTGCTCGGTTTGCCGATCCGCAAAGTGGTCATCCCGGTGGCGGCCGGCCGCAATATCGCGGTGCTGCTGGAAGCGGCGGTGCGCAATACCATCCTGCAATTGCGCGGCATCGATACGCTCAAGGAATTCATCGATCGCCAGCGCAAGGCGATGAACGGCGAATAAGCCGACGGGTCGATTGAAGCAAAGTCAGGTAAAGATTCTTTCGGCGCCGTGCAGACAGAGCATGCACGCGTTAAGCTGACAAGATACTGACCCATATTCAGACTTAGACTCAGGCTTGGGGTATCATCCTACTCATGCGTATCGTCCTCATTACCGGCATTTCCGGCTCGGGCAAATCGGTGGCTCTCCATGTATTGGAAGACGCCGGCTATTTCTGCGTCGACAACCTGCCGCCGGCACTGCTGCGCAGCCTGGTGGAAACCCGCCTGAAAGAAGGCGATGACACCATGGCAGTGGCCACCGACGCGCGTAGCGCCGACTCGTTGGCCGGACTCGGCCCCGATATCCAGTGGCTGAAAGACCAGGGCCACGACGTCAAGGTATTCTTCCTGACCGCCACCACCGAATCGCTGATTACCCGTTTTTCCGAAACGCGTCGCAGCCATCCGCTGTCGCATCGCTTGCTGCCCAACCAGAATCCGACTGATCGCTTGACGCTGACCGAGTGCATCCACAAGGAGCGCGAAATGCTGAGCGTGGTCGAAGGACTGGGGCACGTGATCGACACTTCCAACCTCAGCGCCAACAAATTGCGCGCCTGGATCCGCGACCTGATCGACACCAGCCGCGCCAGCCTGACGGTATTGTTCGAATCCTTCGCGTTCAAGTTCGGGGTGCCGCTCGATGCCGACCTGGTGTTCGACGTGCGCGTTTTGCCCAATCCGCATTACGATTTGCGCCTGCGGCCACTGACCGGGCGCGATGCGCCGGTGATCGAATTCCTGGAAGATTTGCCGGCGGTGCAGGATCTGCTCGGCGATATCCGCAACTTCGTCGAAAAGTGGCTGCCATCGTTCAAGCGCGACAATCGCAGTTACCTTACCGTCGCCATCGGTTGCACCGGCGGCCAACATCGGTCGGTATATATCGTCGAGCAGTTGGCGAAACATTTTTCCGCGCAGGAAAATGTCGTGGTCCGGCACCGCCAGCTCGGCTGACGCAGCACCGATAACCTCGCCGGCCTCAGCTCAGCAAGTCGTCTGCCTGCAATACACCTAACAATAATTTCTTGACCGGCGCCGGCAATGGCGCATCGGCCAGTTGCGCGATCGGATACCAGACATGGACCGATTCGGCGACGTGTGGACGACGCCTCTCCAGCACCACCTGATACGGTGAAATGTGCAGCTTGAAATGCGTGAAGACATGCGAGAACGGCTGCAGTTTGCGACATGCCGCGATAGCGCCGAACGCTTGCGTCGCGCTCTCCACTGCTGCCTCGAAAGCATCGGCATCGGCGCTCAAAGGCAATTCCGGCAAGGACAGCAAACCGCCCCAGATACCGCTGTCGGGACGCTGCTCCAGCAAGACGTCCTTGCCTTCGCTGATCACCAGCATCATGGTTTCCTTTTCCGGCACCGCCTTCTTCGGCTTGCGCACCGGCAGTTCCGCCGTGCGGCCGGTCGCCAGCGCCACACAGCGCGGCGCCAACGGACAGCGCTCGCAGGCCGGCTTGCCGCGCACGCACAAGGTCGCGCCGAGATCCATCAATCCTTGCGTGTACGATTCCATGTCCGCTTGTGGCAGCAGCGCCACCGCGCGTCGCCATAACTGGTCTTCGACTACTTTGGCGCCTGGGAAACCTTCTACCCCGAACGCGCGCGCAAACACCCGCTTGACGTTGCCATCCAAAATCGCGGCGCGCTTGCCATAGGAAAATGCCGCGATCGCCGCCGCCGTCGAACGGCCGATCCCGGGAAGATCGGCCAGCAATTCAGGATCATCCGGAAAGCGTCCGCCGTATTCCGCCGTCACGCGCTGTGCGCAACGATGCAGGTTGCGTGCGCGGGTGTAATAGCCGAGTCCGCTCCAATGCGCCATTACCGCTTCGGACGGCGCCGCTGCAAGGCTCTCGACGGTAGGAAAACTCTGCAGGAATTTCTGGTAATAAGGAATCACCGCCGAGACCTGCGTCTGCTGCAACATGATTTCCGACAGCCAGATGCGATAGGCGTCGCGCGTGTTTTGCCACGGCAGGGCATGGCGACCATGCTGTTTTTGCCAGCCGATCACTGCGGCCGAAAATGTCGGATCGGCGAAATCCTGCACCGCCTCGGTGGCTTTGAGGACGCGCTTCATCGCTGGCAGACCACGCAATAGAAGGTGGACCGCTGACCCTGCTTGATCTGCCGGATCGGCGTCGTGCAGATACGGCAAGCCTCGCCGGTGCGGCTGTAGACGAAATAACTTTGCTGGAAATAACCCGACTGGCCGTTCACGGCAATGAAGTCGCGCAAGCTGCTGCCGCCCTGCTCAATGGCGGCGGCCAGCGTTTCGCGAATCGCCGCCGCCAGCTTTTCATAGCGCGGCAGGCTGATCTTGCCGGCCGCCGTCTTGGGATTGATGCCGGCCTTGAACAGGCTTTCCGACGCATAGATGTTGCCGACGCCGACCACGATGTCGCCCGCCAGCAGCACCTGCTTGATCGGCGCGCTGCGGTTGCGCGTCTGCCGATGCAGCTCGCGCGCGGAGAACTTGTCTTCCAGCGGCTCCAGGCCGAGTCCACGCAACAGCATGTGCTCCTCGATATCGCCATCGGCATTGTCATGCCACAGCACGGCTCCGAAACGACGCGGGTCGGTCATGCGCATGACGTTCTTGACCGGCTTGCCGACCACCAGGTCGAAGTGATCGTGCTTTTGCGGCGCGATACCCGGCGGCAAAATGCGCAGATGCCCCGACATGCCAAGGTGCACGATCAGTGTGCCGTGGTCGAAATTGATCAACAGGTATTTGCCGCGCCGCCCCGTCGATCGGATGATGCGTCCGGCCAACCGCTCGTTCAGGTCGGGGGGAAACGGCCAGCGCAATCCGCTGTGGCGCATCACCACTCCGGCAACCGCCTGTCCCTCGAGATGGGGAGCGACGCCGCGCCGGGTGACTTCTACTTCGGGTAATTCGGGCATGGAACGATGACTTCTTTGGCTGAGCGGAACTGGCTATCGGAAAAACAAATAAGGGCGCGGGCGGATAAATGCAAGACGAGGCTATGATAAGGCACCTGCAGGCAGATGGTTTACACTCGCTTACACCAAGAAACACGTGGTTGAGCGTAAAATTCATCTTTGCCCGCTTGCTCATTCTTGCCGGACTATTTCCAGATTACTCAGGATTACACTTGAAAAAACCTCTCGCCATTGTAACGCTCTCTCTCATGCTTTCCGCATGTGCAAGCCTGCAGCAACCCAGCGAGACCGGTGCGGCTCCGGTTGCCGGCGGCAAGAAACAAACCCTGGCGAAGGCCTCGCCGACGCGCAAGGGGCAAGCGAAGGCCAAGGCCCAGCAGCCTGAAGACGTCATCCCGCCGGCCGAGCTCAGCGAAGAAATCCTGTTCAGGATCCTCAGTTCCGAAATCGCCTTCCAGCGCGGCCAGTGGCAGGCCGCTTACGTGACCCTGCTGGGCACCGCGCAGCAGACCCGCGATCCGCGCCTGGCCAAACGCGCCGCCGAAATCGCCCTGGCGGCACGCCGCCCGAACGAAGCACTGGCGGCTGTACGCCTGTGGACCGAATTGGCGCCGCATTCGGATGAAGCACTGCAAAATTACCTCGGCCTGATCATGTTGGGCGACAACATCGGCGAAATCCAGCCGCTGCTGACGCAACGCCTGGCCGAAGCTGCGCCGCAAGCGCGCGGGCCGATGATCCTGCAAATCCAGCGCCTGCTGAGCCGCGCCCGCGACAAGACTGCTGCATTCAACATTCTGGAAGCGGTGACCGCGCCGTATCCGACGCTGGTCGAAACCCACTTGGCGTTGTCGCAAGGCGCCTTCGTCAACCGCGACGCCGTGCGCGCACGCGACGAAGCCAACCAGGCGCTCAAGCTCAAGCCGGATTCCGAACTGGCGATCCTGACGCTGGCGCAAGTCACCCAGGATCCGACGGAAGCGATGAAACTGGTGGCCGATTTCCTGAAAAAATATCCCGACGCGCGTGAAGTCCGCATTGCTTATGCGCGCGGCCTGGTTGAACAGAAGCAGTTCGAGCAGGCACGCAGCCAGTTCCAGGTTTTGCTGAAAGACGATCAGGAAGATCTGACCACCTTGTTCGCGCTGGGCATCCTGAATGTGCAGACCAATCACCTGCCGGAAGCCGAGACCTACCTCAAGCGCTACCTCCAGGTGCTGGCCACCCAGCCCGAAGATGAGCGCGATCCGACCCAGGCGCTGCTGCTGCTGTCGCAGATCGCCGAAGAACGCAACGATATCCCGGCGGCATTGAAGTGGCTGGAACAGGTCGAACCAGGCGAAGCCTATGTCAACGTGCAAATCCGTCGCGGCCAATTGCTGGCCAAGCGCGGCGACATCAACGGCGCGCGCGCCGTATTGCAACAGGCGCAGGCCGAAGCCGGCAACGACCGCGAACAATTGCAGCTGATCCAGGGCGAAGCGCAGATCCTGCGTGATGGCGAACGCTACCAGGAGGCCGCGGACGTGCTGTCGGCCGGACTCAAGCGCTTCCCCGAAAGCACCGACCTGCTGTACGACTACGCCATGGCCGCCGACAAGACCGGTAACTACAAGGACATGGAAACCGCCCTGCGCAAGATCATCGAACTGGCGCCCAACAACCAGCACGCCTATAACGCGCTCGGCTATTCGTTCGCCGATCGCAACATCCGCCTGCCGGAAGCGGTCACCCTGATCAAGAAGGCCGTGCAACTGGCGCCGGAAGATGCCTTCATCGCCGACAGCCTGGGCTGGGCCGAATTCCGCCTGGGCAACCTCGACGAAGCCGAAAAGGAATTGCGCCGCGCCTATGGCCTGCGTCCCGATCCGGAAATCGGCATCCACCTGGGAGAAATCCTGTGGGCGCGCGGCAAGCAGGACGAAGCCAAACGCCTGTGGCGCGAAGCGCAGTCGAAAGATCCAAAGAACGACGTCCTCAAGAGCACGCTGGATCGCCTCAAGGTGCAGTTGTAATGACGGCGGCGACTCCATGCTGACGTCAGGACGCGGTGACCACCCATGATGCGATTTTTCAGACAGGCGGCTGCGGCCGGCATGGTGCTGCTGGCCGCCGGTTGCGCCAGCCTCTCGCCGCAAGACGCCAACAAGGACAACGGTCCGGCGCTGGAGCGCCGCTATAGCGACGCCATCGACCTCGGTGGCCGGCTGTCGGTGCGCTACGAACAAGATGGGCGCGACCAGGCCGTACACGGCAGCTTCACCTGGAACCAGAGCGCGCGCCACGTGGTTGTCACCCTGTTGTCGCCGCTGGGACAAACCCTGGCCACGATCGACATCAAGCCCGGCATTGCCGTCTTGACACAATCGGGCAAGCCGCCGATGACCGCAACCGACGTCGACATCCTCACCGAACAGGCGCTGGGCTGGCCCTTGCCGATCTCGGGCCTGCGCGACTGGCTGCAGGGCTTCGGGCGCGGCGCCGACGGCAAATTGTTTGTGGCCCAGCCTGCAGCCGACACCGTCCGCCTGATAACGCGCGACGGCTGGAGCCTGAGCTATGGTGAATGGCAGGACGGCGCAGCCAACACCGCATCGAACCGTCCAAAACGCATCGACCTGGCGCGTGAAACAAAGCAAGCCGGCCCGGTCGCCATCCGTATCGTGATCGACAGCTGGAAAGCCGCCGGCGCCCCATCATGAGTGCGCCCGGAGGCGTTGACGTTGTCCCACCCGTTTTACCGAATCATTCCATGCCAGCAAGCCTTCTCGACTGCCCCGCCCCGGCCAAACTGAATCTGTTCCTGCACGTGACCGGCCGCCGTACGGACGGTTATCACCTGCTGCAAACAGTGTTTCAGCTGATTGACCACAGCGACTTGCTGGATTTTACGGTACGCGAAGACGGCGTCATTCATCGCATCAACGACATCCCCGGCGTACCTGCCGACACCGACCTGGTGGTGCGCGCGGCGCGCCTGTTGCAAGCGGCCGGCGGCAAACCGGAGCTGGGCGCCGACATCGTCGTGCGCAAGCAATTGCCGATGGGCGGCGGCCTGGGCGGCGGCTCATCGGATGCCGCAACCACGCTGATCGTGCTCAATCATCTGTGGCAAACCGGACTGACGCGCGCGCAGTTGATGGCGCTGGGCCTGCAGCTGGGCGCCGATGTGCCATTTTTCGTGTTCGGCGGCAATGCCTTCGCGCAAGGCGTGGGCGAAGACCTTTTACCTCTGAAAACTGCCGATTGCTGGTTCGTGGTGATCGAACCGGGCGTGTCTGTGCCTACCGCGATAATTTTTTCGTCGCAGGAATTGACAAGGGATACGAAAGTGGTCAAAATAACGGACTTTCCTGAAGCGCATAATCTTCTTTACAGCAGCTTCGGAAAAAACGACTTAGAAGTGGTGGCTGCCAAGCAGTTTCCTCCTGTCGCTGAAGCCCTCAAGTGGCTCAAGGCATTTGGGAATGCAAGGATGACCGGATCCGGCGCTTGTGTGTTCTGTGCGTTTGAACATGAACACCAGGCCGACGAAGTGCTGAAACAGATGCCTTCGCAATGGACCGCATGGAAAGCCAAAGCGATGCAGGAACATCCTCTCGCCCATTTGACAAAGTCGTAGTCAAGAATTGGTTTGACGGCGAATGACAGACGATGCAGGCACGAAGCGCAGCGGATCGTTCGGCGACAGACAGCAGATTGCGTAGGGGAATCGCCAAGTTGGTTAAGGCACTGGATTTTGATTCCAGCATTCCAAGGTTCGAATCCTTGTTCCCCTGCCATTAAATTTGGGCAATAGTGAAGCGCCCATCAAGAAATAGAAAAGCCAAAGAGATAAGCCGCCAACGCAAGACTGTACAAGTCAAGCATTGTCGGCTTTTCGACTTTTAAACGATTGCATTCAGGGATACCCACATGGCAAACGAAAACCTGATGGTTTTTACCGGCAGCGCCAATCCAGAATTGGCGCAAGGCGTCGTTGAAAAACTCGGTATCCCTCTGGGCAAGGCCAATGTGTCGAAGTTCTCCGACGGCGAAGTGATGGTCGAGATCAACGAAAACGTTCGCGGCAAAGACGTCTTCGTGCTGCAGTCCACCTGCGCACCGACCAACGACAACCTCATGGAAATCATGATCATGGTCGACGCGCTCAAGCGTGCATCGGCCGGTCGCATTACCGCCGCGATTCCCTATTACGGCTATGCGCGCCAGGATCGCCGTCCGCGTTCCGCCCGTGTTGCAATTTCGGCAAAAGTCGTCGCCAACATGCTGCAGGAAGCCGGCGTTGAACGCGTCCTGATCATGGATCTGCATGCCGACCAGATTCAAGGCTTCTTCGACATTCCGGTCGACAATATCTATGCGTCGCCGATTTTGCTCGGCGATCTGGTGAGCAAGAACTACGACGACCTGCTGGTCGTGTCGCCTGACGTCGGCGGCGTGGTACGCGCCCGCGCCTTGGCGAAGCGCCTCGGTTGCGACCTGGCGATCATCGACAAGCGCCGCCCGAAGGCGAACGTGTCGGAAGTCATGAACATCATCGGTGAAGTCGAAGGCCGCAACTGCGTGATCATGGATGACATGGTCGACACCGCCGGCACGCTGACCAAGGCCGCCGAAGTATTGAAAGAGCGCGGCGCCAAGAAAGTCGTCGCCTACTGTACGCACCCTGTGCTGTCAGGCCCGGCGCTGGATCGCATCGCCAATTCGCCGCTGGACGAACTGGTTGTCACAGACACGATTCCCCTGTCGGACGCCGCCAAGGCCTGCGGCAAGATTCGCCAACTGACCTGCGCCAGCTTGCTGGCAGAGACGTTCAAGCGCATCAGCAAGGGTGATTCCGTGATGTCGCTGTTTGCAGAATAAGTTTCCAGTTCCAATTTCAGTTTTAATCCTGTCATGCAAATGGCGGGATCCTTGAATCCCCTGGTCGCGGGGGATTTTTAACGCGAGACGAAAGTCCCGCAACCTTTGGAGTTTCACATGAAAGTTATCGCATTTCCACGCAAAGAGCAGGGGACCGGAGCGAGCCGCCGCCTGCGTATTGCTGGTCAAACACCAGCCATCGTCTACGGTGGCACTGCTGCACCGCTGAACATCGCTCTGGACCACAACGCGCTGTACCACGCGTTGAAGAAAGAAGCCTTCCACTCGTCGATCCTCGACCTGGAAATCGAAGGCAAGGTTGAGCAAGTTCTGCTGCGCGACTTCCAAGTCCACGCCTACAAGCAACTGGTTCTGCACGTTGACTTCCAACGTGTCGATGCATCGCAAAAGATCCACGTCAAGGTGCCTCTGCACTTCGTGAACGCTGAAGTTTCGCCAGCGGTCAAGCTGTCGTCGGGCATCATCAGCCACGTCATGACCGAACTGGACATCTCCTGCCTGCCGAAGGATCTGCCGGAATTCGTTTCCGTCGATCTGGCGAAGCTGGAAGTCGGCCACTCGATCCACTTAGCTGACCTGCAATTGCCAAACGGCGTGACTGCTGTCTCGCAAGAAAACCTGACAGTTGCCACCGCTTCGGTGCCGGCAGGCAAGGTTGAAGCTGAAGGCGCAGCACCTGCAGGCGACGCAGAAGCGAAGTAATCTTCGATTCAGCCAAGCATCAGCAGGCAATAAAAAACCCGCTTCGGCGGGTTTTTTATTGTCTGCATTGCGCCGGAATCGGTATCAGCAGCGACCGATGCCCCGCACCAAGGCTACCGTCCCAACCACGCCTTGCGCGTGCGTACCAGAGCCACCGGCTTGTCTTGCACCGTCAGCGTCACTTGCGGCGCATCGTCATTCTTCAGCTTGACCTTGAAACACATCAGCTCGTCGCGACGGAATACGTGCAACTCGACCACGTCGTTCTCGCTATAGCGCGCCAGCAAACCATCCATGCCTGTCGGCGGAATACGAACGCCGTCCAGCGCCACCAGGCGGTCACCCGCCGACAATCCGGCGCGCTGCCCTGCTCCGCCTTCATACACATTGGCAAGCTTGGCGTCGCCGCCGTCGCGCGTCACGCGAACATTCATGCCCGGCCTGGCATCCTTGCGCACATCGGCATGGACGACGCCGAACGGCGCCATCAACTGCTCCAGCGGCAAATCTTCGGTGCCGCGAATGTAGCGATCAAAGAAGCGCTTCAACTTCACGCCGCTGACTTCTTCAAACAGCGCCTCCGCCTCTTCCTCACCGACGCCCTTGCCACCCTTGCGGCCATAGAAATCACGGCCGAAGCGTTGCCACAGCGCCAGCATCACGTCATCCAGCGATTTGCGGCCGTTGGTCTCGGCGCGGATCGTCAGGTCCAGGCCCAGCGCCACCAGCGACCCCTTGGTGTAATAGCTGACGATGGCGTTGGGCGCATTTTCATCCTGGCGGTAGTATTTGACCCAGGCGTCGAAACTCGATTCGGCCACGCTTTGCTTGCGACGGCCGCTACCGCGCAAGACGCCATTGGCGGTCTTCGACAGCATCTTCAGGTAATCCGGCGTATCGATCAGGCCGGTACGCACCAGGAACAGGTCGTCGTAGTAACTGGTGAAGCCCTCGAACAGCCACAGCAACGAGGTATAGCCCTCTTCGCGCAGATCGTACGGCGCGAAGATCGCGGGCTTGATGCGCTTGACGTTCCAGGTGTGGAAATATTCGTGGCTGCACAAGCCGAGATAGGTACGATAGCCGTCGGTCGATTCCGTCTTGCCCTTGACCGGCAGATCGCTGCGCGCGCAGATCAGCGCGGTCGATGCACGATGCTCCAGACCGCCGTAACCGTCGCCGACGACCATGGTCATGAAGACGTAGCGCGACATCGGCGCGCGCTTGCTTTTCGGCTCGAAGAAGGCGATCTGCGCTTCGCAGATTTTCTTCAGATCGGCGGAGAGGCGCGCCATATCCAGGTTCGGCACATTGCCCGTGATGACGATATCGTGTGGCACGCCATGCGCCGTGAACGTGGCCAGCGCAAAGTCGCCAAGCTCAACCGGATGATCGATCAGCTCGTCGTAATCGGCGGCGACATAAGTGCCAAAGCCGTAACGCTTGGCCTTGAGTTCCGGCAAGGAAGTCGCCACGCGCCAGCGCTTGTAGGCATCGCCTTCGGGGCGGCGGATGTCGATGACGTGCTCCGCTCGCTCCTGCCCTTCGACGCGCAGGAACACACTGGTGCCGTTGAAGAACGCGTGGGTCTGGTCCAGATGCGCGGTGCGCACCGACAAGTCCCAGGCGTAGACCTGGTAGCTCAGCGTCAGCGGACCGGTACACGGCGCCGCGCGCCAGGTGTGTTTGTCGAGCTTGCGCAGCGCGACTTTCTTGCCGCCGGCTTCACCGCGGATCTGGACGATGTTGCGCGCGAATTCCCGAATCATGTAGCTGCCGGGGATCCATGCCGGCAAGGAAAATACTTGGCCATCGGCAGCCGGCGCATCGACCGTCAAGGTGATGTCGAACACGTGGGCGGCGCAATCGTTGGAGGTGATGCTGTAGCGAATCGGGGTAGTCATGTTGTTCTTCGGTTATCGCCGGTTATCGCAATAGACGCAACGACAAGCCGTGCCTGAAAAGTGAAATTCCATTGTACTTGAGCAAGGTGGATCCGGGCTGACACCGGGCTGATTTGGGTCGTGCGGGCATCTTCCGACACGTGATCCCAAAAGTAAAAAGCCGGAAAGACTTTCATCGATCCGGCTTCCCCTGTTGCGTTTTCTTTATACGGTGTCGTATCAGCGTGGCAGCACCGACGAGCCCATCAGGAACTCATCCACTGCGCGTGCGCATTGACGGCCTTCACGGATCGCCCAGACCACCAGCGACTGGCCGCGACGCATGTCGCCCGCAGCGAAGACCTTGTCGACCGACGTCTTGTAGCAGCCTTCGCCATCGGTTGTCGCCTTGGCGTTGCCGCGCTGGTCCTTGTCGACGCCGAAGGATTCCAGCACTTGCTGCACCGGCGAGACGAAGCCCATGGCCAGCAGCACCAGGTCGGCCTTCATTTCGAATTCGGAATTCGGCACTTCCTGCATCTTGCCGTCCTTCCATTCGACGCGCGCGGCGATCAGTTTCTCGACCTTGCCGTTCTTGCCTTCCAGGCGCTTGGTCGCGACTGCCCAATCGCGGTCGCAACCTTCTTCATGCGAGGAGGATGTGCGCAGCTTGGTTGGCCAGTAGGGCCAGACCATCGGTTTGTTTTCTGTTTCCGGCGGTTGCGGCATCAGTTCGAACTGGGCCACCGAGGCCGCACCGTGACGGTTCGACGTACCGACGCAATCGGAACCGGTATCGCCGCCGCCGATCACGACCACGTGCTTGTCGGTCGCCATGATCTGGCCCTTGAGCTTGTCGCCGGCGTTGACCTTGTTTTGCAGCGGCAGGAATTCCATGGCGAAATGCACGCCCTTCAATTCGCGGCCGGGCACCGGCAAGTCGCGCGGCAGTTCTGCACCGCCGGCGATGACGACAGCGTCGAAGTCTTTCTTCAGGTCGTCAGGGGAAACCGTTTCCTTGGACCAGTTGGTGATGTTGGCCGGGAAATCCTTGCCCACCAATGTGCTGGTGCGGAAGACGACGCCTTCGGCTTGCATCTGCTCGACGCGCAAATCAATGTGCGACTTTTCCATCTTGAAGTCGGGGATGCCGTAACGCAGCAGGCCGCCGACGCGATCGTTCTTTTCGAACACCGTCACGTCATGGCCGGCGCGCGCCAGCTGTTGTGCTGCGGCCAGGCCGGCAGGACCCGAGCCGACCACGGCGACTTTCTTGCCGGTCTTGACGGCAGCCGGCTGCGGCGTGACCCAGCCGTTTTCCCAGCCCTTGTCGATGATGAAGTGCTCGATCGACTTGATGCCGACCGCGTCGCTGTTGATGCCGAGCGTGCAGGCCGCTTCGCAAGGCGCCGGGCAAATGCGGCCGGTAAACTCGGGGAAGTTGTTGGTCGAGTGCAGCGTGTCCAGCGCTTCCTTGTAGTCGCCGCGATAGACTAGGTCGTTCCAGTCGGGAATGATGTTGTTGACCGGGCAGCCGTTGTTGCAGAACGGGATGCCGCAATCCATGCAGCGTGCGCCTTGCACTTTGGCTTCCGCGTCGCCCAGGTGCAGGACGAATTCCTTGTAGTGCTTCATGCGCGACTGCGGCGCTTCGCTCGCCTCTTTCAGGCGCTCATATTCCATAAAGCCGGTTACTTTACCCATTTTCCACTCACATTCTTCGCTAAGGATAGGCGGCGGGCGATTCTGTCGTTGTCGTTATCAGAATCGCCGGCCTTGCGTTATTTCAGATCTGGCCGAGGGCCGAGGATTGCGGCTTACGCCGGAACCTTGTCCTTCGGGGCCGCTTTGGCTGCATTGAGTTCGCCCAGCGCACGTTTGTACTCGGTCGGGAAGACCTTGACGAACTTGCCGCGCGACGCCGCCCAGTTGTCCAGCAGGTAACGCGCGCGCGTGCTGCCGGTGTACTTGAAGTGACGCTCGATCAGGCCGCGCAGGATGACTTCATCGGTCTGGCCGTTGCCGCCGCGTTGCAGGCTGTGCCAGATGGCGCGATCGGTCGAGGCTTCCTGTTCGGTGTCGGACAGGACCTTGTCCAGCGCGACCATGGCCATGTTGCACTTGCCTGCGAAGTCGCCCGCCTCGTCGTAGACGTAAGCGATACCGCCCGACATACCCGCCGCAAAGTTGCGGCCGGTGCCGCCCAGTACGACGACAGTGCCGCCGGTCATGTATTCGCAACCGTGGTCGCCGGTGCCTTCCACCACGGCGATGGCGCCGGAGTTGCGCACGGCGAAACGCTCGCCGACCACGCCGTTGATGAATGCCTCGCCGGTGGTCGCGCCGTACAGCACGGTGTTGCCGGAGATCATGTTGTCGACTGCGCGACCGCGGAACTCGGTGTTCGGACGCACGATAATGCGGCCGCCCGACAAGCCCTTGCCGACATAGTCGTTGCCTTCGCCAACCAGGTCCAGCGTCACGCCGTGCGCCAGGAACGCGCCGGCGGATTGACCAGCAGTGCCTTGCAGCTGGATATGGATGGTGTCGTCCGGCAGACCTTCATTGCCGTAACGCTTGGCCACTTCACCCGACAACATGGCGCCGACGGTGCGGTTCAGGTTGCGGATCGGCGAGATGAAGGACACCTTCTCGCCCTTGTCCAGCGCGATGCGCGCCTGTGCAATCAGCTTGTGATCCAGCGCCTTGTCCAGACCGTGATCTTGCTCTTCGGTGTGGAAGTACGGTGTCGCGCTGACCGGTTGATAGAAGATCTTGCTGAAGTCCAGCCCTTGCGCCTTCCAGTGCTGGATAGCCTTGGTGCGGTCCAGCAGATCGGAGCGGCCGATCAGTTCGTTGAACGTGCGGATGCCCAGTTGCGCCATGATCTGGCGCGCTTCTTCGGCGATGAAGAAGAAGAAGTTGACCACGTGTTCAGGCTTGCCCGAGAACTTGGCGCGCAGCACAGGATCCTGCGTCGCCACGCCGACCGGGCAGGTGTTCAGATGGCACTTGCGCATCATGATGCAGCCTTCGACCACCAGCGGTGCGGTGGCGAAACCGAATTCGTCCGCGCCCAGCAGCGCGCCGATGACGACGTCGCGGCCGGTCTTCATCTGGCCGTCGGCCTGCACGCGGATGCGGTTGCGCAAACCGTTCAGCACCAGCGTCTGCTGGGTTTCCGCCAGGCCGAGTTCCCATGGCGAACCGGCATGCTTGATCGAGGACAGCGGCGATGCGCCGGTGCCGCCGTCATGGCCGGCGATCACGACGTGATCCGACTTGGCCTTGGCAACACCTGCGGCAACCGTGCCGACGCCGACTTCCGACACCAGCTTGACCGAGATCGATGCACGCGGATTGACGTTCTTCAGATCGTGGATCAGCTGCGCCAGATCTTCGATCGAATAAATGTCATGGTGCGGCGGCGGCGAGATCAAGCCAACGCCCGGCACCGACACGCGCAATGTCGCGATGTAATCGGTGACCTTGTGGCCCGGCAGCTGGCCGCCTTCGCCCGGCTTTGCGCCCTGCGCCATCTTGATCTGGATCTGGTCGGCGGAAATCAGGTATTCGGCCGACACGCCGAAACGACCGGATGCCACCTGCTTGATGCGCGAACGCAGCGAGTCGCCGGCTTGCAGCGGGATATCGACTTCGATCACGTCCTTGCCGATTTCGGACGCCAGGGTGGCGCCTTGCTTGATCGGAATGCCCTTGAGTTCGTTGCGATAACGGTTGACGTCTTCGCCGCCTTCGCCGGTGTTGGACTTGCCGCCGATGCGGTTCATCGCAATCGCCAGCGTGGCATGAGCCTCTGTCGAGATCGAACCCAGCGACATCGCGCCGGTGGCGAAACGCTTGACGATTTCCTTGGCTGGTTCGACTTCATCGATCGAGATCGCCTTCGACGGATCGATCTTGAACTCAAACAGACCGCGCAAGGTCATGTGGCGCTTGGACTGATCGTTGATGATCTGCGCGTATTCCTTGTACGAATTGAAGTTGTTCGCGCGGGTCGAGTGTTGCAGCTTGGCGATCGCATCCGGCGTCCACATGTGTTCTTCGCCGCGGATGCGGAAGGCGTATTCGCCGCCGGCATCCAGCGCGTTAGACAGAACCGGATCGCTGCTGAAAGCTGCACGGTGCAAGCGCAGCGCTTCTTCGGCGACTTCGAACACGCCGATGCCTTCGACGTTCGACGCGGTGCCTTTGAAGTACTTGTCGACCAGCGCCTTGTTCAGGCCGATGGCTTCGAAAATCTGCGCGCCGCAGTAGGACATGTAGGTCGAGATACCCATCTTCGACATGACCTTCAGCAGGCCCTTGCCGATCGCCTTCTGGAAGTTGTAGATCGCCTTGTCGCCCGACAGCTCGCCCGGCAGGCCCTTGGCCATTTCGGTCAGGGTGTCCATCGCCAGGTACGGGTGGATCGCTTCGGCGCCGTAACCTGCCAGCAGTGCGAAGTGATGCGTTTCCCGTGCGGAGCCGGTGTCGACCACCAGGCCGGTCGAGGTACGCAAGCCCTTGCTGACCAGGTGCAAGTGGATCGCGGAAGTCGCCAGCAGCGCAGGAATCGCGACTTGCTCGGAATCCACCTTGCGGTCCGAAATGATCAGGATGTTGTGACCCGACTTGACGGCGTCAACCGCCTTGGCGCACAGCGATGCCAGGCGTGCTTCGATGCCTTCCTTGCCCCAGGCGACCGGATAGCAAATGTTCAGTTCATATGACTTGAACTTGCCGCCGGTGTGCGCGCTGATGTTGCGCAGCTTGGCGATGTCGGCGTAGTCCAGAATCGGCTGCGACACTTCCAGGCGCATCGGCGGGTTGATGTTGTTGGTGTCGAGCAGGTTCGGACGCGGGCCGATGAAGGACACCAGCGACATGACCATGGCTTCGCGGATCGGATCGATCGGCGGGTTGGTCACTTGCGCGAACAGTTGCTTGAAGTAGTTGTAGAGCGTCTTGTTCTTGTTGGACATGACTGCCAGCGGCGAGTCGTTGCCCATCGAACCGATCGCTTCTTCACCGGCCGAGGCCATCGGCGCCATCAGGAACTTGACGTCTTCCTGGGTGTAGCCGAACACTTGCTGGCGATCCAGCAGTGGAATGGTGGAACCGGATTCGAACGGCTCGGCCTTCAGCTCGTCGAGCTTGACGCGCACCGACGAAATCCATTGCTTGTACGGCTTGGCGTTGGCGTAAGTGTCCTTCAGTTCCTTGTCGTCGATGATGCGGCCGGCGTCGAGGTCGATCAGGAACATCTTGCCCGGTTGCAGGCGCCATTTCTGAATGATCTTCGATTCAGGAATCGGCAGCACGCCGGATTCCGACGCCATCACGACCAGGTCGTCGTCGGTCACGATGTAACGCGCAGGACGCAGACCGTTGCGGTCCAGCGTGCCGCCGATGTGACGGCCGTCGGTGAACGCCAGGGCGGCCGGGCCGTCCCATGGTTCCATCATCGCAGCATGGTATTCGTAGAAGGCGCGACGGTTGTCGTCCATCAGGGTATGGTTTTCCCAAGCTTCCGGGACCATCATCATCATGGCTTGCGCCAGCGGGTAGCCTGCCATCAGCAGCAGTTCCAGCGCATTGTCGAAACAAGCGGTGTCGGACTGACCTTCATAGATCAGCGGGAACAGTTTCTTCAGGTCGTCGCCCAGCACAGCCGACTGCATCACGCCTTCGCGTGCGCGCATCCAGTTGAAGTTGCCCTTGACGGTGTTGATTTCGCCGTTGTGGGCAATCAGGCGGTACGGGTGAGCCAGCGGCCACTCAGGGAACGTATTGGTCGAGAAGCGTTGATGCACCAGCGCCAGCGCGGAAACGCAACGCGGATCTTGCAGGTCCTTGTAATACACGCCGACCTGGTCGGCCAGCAGCAGGCCCTTGTAGACGACGGTGCGCGCCGACATCGACGGCACGAAGAATTCCTTGCCGTGGATCAGGTTCAGCGCCTGGATGGCGTGGCCGGAGGATTTGCGAATGACATATAACTTACGCTCAAGTGCGTCAGTCACCATGATGTCCGGACCGCGACCGATGAAGATCTGGCGGATGACTGGTTCTTTTTCACGCACGGTCGGCGACATCGGCATGTCCATGTCGACCGGCACGTCGCGCCAGCCCAGGACGACCTGGCCTTCAGCCAACACCGAGCGCTCGATTTCCTGTTCACAGGCAATGCGGGAAGCGTTTTCCTTCGGCAGGAAGACCATGCCGACGCCGTATTCGCCGGGCGGCGGCAGTTCGACGCCCTGCCTGGACATTTCTTCGCGATAGTACTGATCCGGGATCTGGATCAGGATGCCGGCGCCGTCACCCATCAGCGGATCTGCACCGACCGCACCCCGGTGGTCCAGATTCTTCAGGATGAGCAAGCCTTGCTCAACGATGGAATGGTTTTTCTTGCCCTTGATATGGGCGATAAAACCGACACCACAGGCGTCGTGTTCATTAGCTGGGTCGTATAGGCCTTGCGCGTGCATAACGGTGCTCCACCACTTTGAGAGTAAGGGTTTAAGGATAGTGCACTGCACCCAAATCTTCAATAAGAACAAAAGGGGTCAGAGTAAAATTAAAAACCTCAGAATTTTTAATAATTTTTAATTAGGGACAGAGTAAAACCGCCCCTGAATTAAATTCGCTAACTCTTTGTATTCATTGAAAGTTATTGCGGAATATTGTCCGCCGCATCGTTGTCGGAAGAGGCAGCCTCATCCACTTTCTTCACCGGCCGCCCCCGCTTTGCAGGACTGACCCGGCGGCTAACCTGCTTTTCCAGGCCGCTTTTATACTCCTCCGCACCCAGCGCCCAGCCTTTCAACGTTGCCTGACTGATCGCCTCAATCTCGGCCTGTCCCAGCGCTTGCTCCGCCTGCAGCTTGTAGGCGATTTCGCGGTCGAACGGCGTATTGCCAAGCGCCCAATACACGGGATGGTCGGTAATCAGCGGGTCCGGCTTTGCGCCAATGTGATGCAGGTAGCTCGACCAAGGGTAGTCCAGTGCACTGCCGACCAGGCCGTTGCGCACCGGATTGAGTTCGATATAGCGACTGCACAGCAGCAGGTAGCGCTCCGCGTCCAGCACCGTCGCCTTGTAGCGTCCCTGCCACAGGGTGCCGCTGCGCTGATATTTCTGGTTAATGTACGGCACGTAATACCGGCCTACCCATTGCATCATTCGTGCCAGCCCGTCGGCGTCCACCGGGGTCGCCAGCAAATGCACATGGTCCGGCATCAGGACATAGGCGTGGATGGCGACCTTGAAACGCTTCGCTCCCTCCTTGAGCCACTCGAGAAAAGCAGCGTGGTCGGCGGCATCGCGAAATACGGCCCGGCCGTCGTGACCGCGCTGGATGACGTGATGCGGCTGATGCGGAACAACCAAGCGGGGCAGGCGAGCCATAGGGAATGAATGAAGAATCAAAGGAAAAGGGTCGGGCGATTTACGATTGTAAATCACTCCGACCCTAATTTATTCAGCCTTCACAGTTCCAGAAAGTATCAGGTCGATACTTTCTTTTTTGACAATACCAGGCTGATCAGCACCGATGCCAGCAAGATTGCAGCCACCACCAGCAGCGAGATCATCACCGGAATGTGGAACCAGTACGCCAGCAGCATCTTGCCGCCCACGAACACCAGCACCAGCGCCAGGCCGTACTTGAGATAGTGGAAACGGTCCGCCACGTCAGCCAGCAGGAAGTACAGCGCCCGCAAACCCATGATCGCAAACATGTTCGATGTGAACACGATGAACGGATCGGTGGTGATCGCGAAAATCGCCGGGATGCTGTCGACTGCGAAGACCAGGTCCGTCACTTCGATCAGGATCAGCACCAGCATCAGCGGCGTGAAATAGCGTACGCCGTTGCGCATGGTGAAGAACTTCTCGCCGTCGTACTCGTTGCTGATGCGCATGTGCTTGCGCAGGAATTTAAGCAGCGGGTTGTCGTTGAGGTCGCTCTCCTTGTCCGCAAAGATCAGCATCTTGACGCCGGTCACGATCAGGAACGCGCCGAACAGGTACATGATCCAGCTGAACTGCGCGATCAGCCATGCGCCCAGCAAGATCATCACGGCGCGCATGATGATCGCGCCGACCACGCCGTACAACAACACGCGCCGCTGCATTTCCGCCGGCACCGCGAAGTAACCGAAGATCACCAGGAACACGAAGATGTTATCCACCGACAGCGATTTCTCGATCAGGTAGCCGGACAGGAACTCCAGGCTTTTCTGGTTCGCGAATTCGCGCCCGATGCTGTGATCCAGGTACCACCACAGCAGGCCGCTGAACAGCAGCGCCAGCATCACCCACGCCACCGACCAGCCCAGCGCTTCCTTGACCGTCACCTTGTGTGCATGGCGACCGCCCAGCACCAGCATGTCGAACGCCAGCATGCCCAGCACGAATACGATAAAGCCGCCCCACATCAGCGGACTTGCAAAACTTTCTACACCGTTCACGGTATTTCCCCTTGGTTATATGTTCGTTACTACGTTAGTCGAAATCGAATATCTCGCCCAGAAAACCCTTCTTCTTGCGCGACCGGTAATCCGCATGATCCTTGTACTCGCGGCCGTGGCCGAAGCGGTCATCGTACCCGCGCTGCTGTTGTTGCGGCTGCTGTTGCGGCGGCGGCGCGTATTGAACCGGCGGAGGAACAAAGGCGGCGGCTTGCGGCGCTACGGCTTGCGCACGTTCAATCAACTTGTCTAGCTCGCCGCGATCAAGCCAGACGCCGCGGCATTGCGGACAGTAATCGATTTCCACGCCTTGGCGATCGCTCATGCTCAGATTGACGGTAGTGCAAACGGGACATTTCATGTTGGCCTCCATGGCTCTGCAATAGACAGGTGCCACTTTAGCCAAATCCGATACTCTTGAAAATTCGAATATACTTTTCATTCTCTTCGTAAAAACCGATGTATTGAAAACACCATGGCCGCGCTCAATTACAAACATCTGCACTACTTCTGGACCGTCGCCAAGACCGGCGGCATCGCCCGCGCCGGCGAGCGCCTGCACCTTACCGCGCAGACCATCAGCGGGCAGATCACCCTGTTCGAGGAGACGCTCGGCTACAAGCTGTTCAATCGCGTCGGCCGCAAGCTGGAACTCAACGACGCCGGCCGCACCGTGTTTGCGTATGCCGACCAGATTTTCACCCTGGGGGAAGAACTCGAAGAAGTGATGCGTTTCCGCCCCGGTGGCAGGCCCTTGCAATTCCGCGTCGGCGTCGCCGATGCCGTGCCCAAGACCATCGCCTACCTGTTGTTGGAAACCGCATTGAAACTGGAAGACCCGGTGCGCATCGTCTGCCGCGAAGGCAAGCTCCACAACCTGCTTGGCGACCTCGCCATCCACCGCCTCGACATCGTCATCGCCGACAGCCCCATGCCGGGCAACATCGACGTACGCGGCTACAGTCACTTGCTGGGCGAATGCAGCACCAGCTTTTTCGCCACGCCCGCGCTGGCCAAAGTGCACAAGAAGAATTTTCCGCAAAGCCTGGACGGCGCGCCCTTCCTGATGCCGGGAGAAGACGCGGCGGTGCGGCCAAGGTTGCTGCGCTGGTTCGAGAAGGAAAAGATACGCCCGCAGATTGCCGGCGAGTTCGATGACGGCGCACTGCTCAACGCGTTCGGCGAAGCCGGCACCGGCATCTTTGCCGCGCCCTCTGCGGTTGCCGCGCAACTCAAGCAGCAACTCGGCGTGGTGCAGATCGGCCAGGCCGAGCAGATCACCGAACAGTTCTATGCGATTTCGGTGGAACGCCGCCTGACCCATCCGGCGGTGCTGGCGATCCAGTCGGCGGCGCGCGAAAGCCTGATCATTCCGAAAGGGAAATAAAGAAAATGATCGCGTCAACAGTAACGCGCAAAGAAAAAACCCCACGCGCCTTGCGGCTCGCGGGGTAAATCCCATTCTCGGGGGAGAGAATGGAGGGGGAAACCAAACTATAAAAAAAGGATTGCAAGACCGCAGTGTTTTTTACAAATTGTTACGCCGCGCCAAGCGACCTCGCCTGATTGCGCCATCGGCGTCAGGACTCAGTCAGCAACAGGGTGCGCAGGGCATCATAAACAGTTGTCTGCTGATCATGACGGCAGATCAGATACGTGGTGATGCGGCCGTCTTTGCCTAAAGAATAGGTCGAAAAATTTTGTTGTCCATGCATATTTAATATCGTTCGCGGAACAAACGCAATTCCGGCGCCTGCCGCGACGCACGCCAGCATGGCGTGATACGAACCCAGTTCGAGCAAACGCGCCGGCCGACGCCCCTTGATGGTTCCTGAAGCGAACCAGTGTTCGGCGCGCTTGCGATAGGCACAACCTTGCTCGAACACGATCAACGTCTCGACGGTGAGATCATCCGGGCTCTTTACCCGTGCATGTCCGCGCGGCACCACGATCACCAGCTCTTCCTGATACAGCGGCGTTGCCACAAACACATCATCTTCGATAGGACCGGCCACCAGCGCGGCGTCCAGCTTGAAGGCGCGCACCTGGTCGATCAGCATTTGCGAGGCGGACGTGGTCAATTCCAGTTGCACCTCCGGCCAGCGCTGGTGGAATGCCGCCAACGGCGCCGGCAGACGGCTGGCGGCCGTGCTTTCCATTGCGCCCACACGCAGCCGGCCGCGCGGCCCTTGCGGCAACACTGCCTGGCGCGCCTCCTGCACCAGACCGAGGATACGTTCGGAATAATCCAGCAAGATCTCGCCAGCCGGGGTCAGCAACAGCCGCTTGCGATCGCGGATGAACAGCGGCACGCCGACCGATTCCTCCAGCTGGCGGATACGCGTGGTGACATTCGACTGCACGCGATGCAGGCGCTCCGCGGCGCGCGTGATGCCGCCTTCGCTGACCACGGCGCGAAAAATTTCAAGTGCGGCAATTTCCATGCGGTTCTCCTGTGGATGAGGCGTATGCCGCCAACCTCGCAGCAATAATTTTCATCAAACATCCCTAAAACAGATGAATCCATTCTTATTATTCATTTTTTAGGATGATAAAGACAAGCTACCATTACGCCGTCAGCGATATTCGCGCAATAACAGAAATGCCACGGCAGGGTGGAGTCGGCAACGACAAGCACGAAACAGCAAGATGCACCGCCCTCGCCAACCGGCGTCACCACGGGAAGACATGACTACTCAGCACACGCAGGACACACAAGCCAACCGCAGGACCGCCTTGCGCATCGCCCTTTCCGGGCTGATCGCGCTGTCGGTGGCCATGGGCATCGGGCGCTTCGCCTTCACGCCGCTGCTGCCGATGATGCTGCACGACCAGACCATCGACCTCAATAGCGGCGGCTGGCTGGCCACATCGAATTATCTCGGCTACTTTATCGGCGCCCTGCTGTGCGCGTTCTGGCGCGGGCTGCCGCCGACGCGTACGATCCGCGCCGGACTGCTCGCGACCGTGTTGCTGACGGCGGGGATGGGCGCGTTCCATGCGCAGGGCCTGTGGCTGCTGCTGCGCCTGTTGTCGGGCATTGCCAGTGCGCTGGTGTTCGTGTACAGCTCCGGCTGGTGCTTGCAGCGACTGGCGCAATTGCAGTTGCCGGCGCTGGGAGGGATCATCTATTCCGGTCCCGGCCTCGGCATCATGCTGACCGGACTCTCGAGCAGCGCGATGGTGGCCGGCGGCTGGCATGCCGCGGCGGGATGGCTGGCATTCGGCCTGATGGCGGCCCTGCTGACGCTGCTGGTGTGGAAGACGTTCCGCGGCGAAGTCGACCTGCGTGCGGGCGCCGCAGCAACGGGCAACGCCGGCCAGGACCATATCGAGCCTGCAGCCGTGACGCGCGAAGTGCGCTGGCAGGTGCTGGCTTATGGCCTGGCCGGCTTCGGCTACATCATCACCGCGACCTTCCTGCCGGTGATTGCGCGCCAGGCGCTGCCAGGGTCGTCCTGGCCCGATTTCTTCTGGCCGCTGTTCGGCCTGTGCGTAGCGCTCGGCGCGCTCGGCGCCACGCGCATCCCGGTGCATGCCGACCAGCGCCTGTTGCTGGCGATCAGTTACGTCATGCAGGCGATCGGCGTCATCATCAGCGCGATCCTGCCCAATGAGTTCGGCTTCGCGCTGGGAAGCATCCTGCTGGGCTTGCCGTTCACCGCCATCACGCTGTTCGCCATGCGCGAAGCGCGCCGCCTGCGCAGCCACCACGCGCCGGGATTGATGGGACTGATGACCGCCTCGTACGGCATCGGCCAGATCGTCGGGCCGCCGCTGGCGACCAAGCTGGTGCATGTCAGCGGCTCGTTCACGCCGTCGCTGTCGATCGCGGCTGCCACGCTGCTGGCCGGCGCCGGGCTGTACGGCTGGCTCGCCGCACGCGATCGAAGCAACAAGCTCGCTGCTGCGTAGAAAATACGTGCCATGAAAAAAAGCGCCGGTACGGTCTCCCGTATCGGCGCTTTTTGTTTCCGTACGAATCAGTGAATCAGTGAATCAGTGAATCAGCGGAACGCCGGCTCACCGAAGCTACGCAGCTTGCGGCTATGCAACTGCTCGACGCCATGGTTGCGCAGCAACTCCAGCGCACGAATGCCGATCTTCAGATGCTGCGCCACGCGCTGCTCGTAGAAACGATTCGCCATGCCGGGCAATTTGATTTCGCCGTGGAGAGGCTTGTCCGACACGCACAATAACGTGCCATAAGGCACGCGGAAGCGGAAGCCGTTGGCCGCCACCGTCGCGCTTTCCATGTCGAGCGCAATCGCCCGGCTCTGGCTGAAGCGCAGCAAAGGCGTGCGATGGTCGCGCAACTCCCAGTTGCGGTCGTCGACCGAGGCCACGGTGCCGGTACGCATGATGCGCTTGAGCTCGTAGCCTTCCAGTTGGGTAATGCCCGCCACCGCATCCTGCAAGGCCAGCTGTACTTCCGCCAGCGCCGGGATCGGCACCCACAACGGCAGATCGTCATCCAGCACGTGATCGTCACGCACGTAAGCATGCGCCAGGACGTAGTCGCCCATGCGTTGCGACGACGACAGGCCGGCGCAATGGCCAAGCATGATCCAGCCGTGTGGACGCAGCACGGCGATATGATCGGTGATGGTCTTGGCATTGGAAGGCCCGACGCCGATGTTGACCAGCGTGATGCCGGACCCATCGGAGCGCTGCAAATGGTAGGCCGGCATTTGCGGCTGGCGCAGCGGCGCCGTGCCGGAACCGGCCACGCCCTTCATGCCTTCGACGTTGGCGTTGGGCGTGGTGACGTTGCCGGGCTCGACGAAAGCGGTGTATTGCTGACGGTAGCTGCGCAGTTCCGGATCGTCGGTGGCCTGCATCAGTTCGCGGCCCATGCGCACGAATTCATCGACGTAAAACGCATAGTTGGTGAACAGCACATAGCGCTGGAAGTGCTGAGGCGCGGTCGCCGTGTAATGGCGCAGACGATGCAGCGAATAATCGATGCGCGGCCCGGTGAACAGCGCCAACGGATGCACGCCGTCGCGCCAGCGGCCGTTGTCGACTTCGTAGGTGCCGTTGACGATGCGGTCGTCCATTTCCGCCAGGTCCGGCAAGTCGAACACGTCGGGCAGCAAGCGCAGGTGCTCGGGATCGAGGTCGCCCTCGACGTGGATGCCTTCGGCGAAGGCGAAGTGCACCGGTATCGGCAACTCGCTGACGCCGACCTCGAGCGGCTCCTGGTGATTCTGCAGCAGCAGCGTGAATTGGCTCAGCAGGTAATTCTTGAACAGCGTCGGCCGCGTCAGCGTGGTCTGGTAAGTACCCGGCCCGGCAACGAAACCGAATGACTGGCGCGTATCGGTGTGGGTGACTTTCTCGGTGGTGATGCGCACAAAGGGATAGCACGCCCGCACACGGTCCTGCAGCACTTCGCCTTTGGCGAACAGCTTGAAGGCATCACGAAGGATGGCGGTGTTGTTCTCATAGATTTCGATCACACGATCGACCGCCGCTTGCGGATCGGTAAATTTTTCGGTCAACAACTTGGCTCCAATCAATTCCGGTTCACGGGCTCATGACGCTTCGCCCCGGTTCGGCATGATTCAACAAGGATTCATACCGGCAACGTCCGATTTCATTGTACCTATATAAACAAAAAGGCCAACTGAATTCCGGAAAACGGCGCCGCGCGCAACGGCGCCGCGTTCATTCCCCCGCCGCTCGCAATTCTTGAATAGAATCAAATATTCCCCGCTCAGATTTTTTCATTTAACAAAAATCGGCAAGGTGAAAAATCCAAAATATCGAAACAACTGGTGACGTGATTTTTTGCATTCTCCTCAGTATGCAAATACCGGACTGCGGGCGTTCGATTAGAGTGCAAAAACGAATTTTTGCCGCCCTCAAAAAGCGCATCCGGCGCACCCCTTGCGAGCACAACATGGTCGCCCGGACCCACGCATGAAAATACTTTCGAAAATCCCTCCGCATATCTTCTAAGTAGTCCCAATGAGTGCTATCTTGGCTGCTCTCCGCGCCTCACAAGGGCAAGCTCCGGCGTGCATCTGCTCGCGCCGGGATGCATGGGGAAGAGACTAAAAACATACTTTCATCAAGAGGAACGACATGCATTCCAAAAAAATATTCGGCCAGTTTCTGATCCTGGCTTGTGCCGCCCTGGTATCCATCGCGCACGCGCAAAAACTTCCCAACGTCATGATCCTGGCAACCGGCGGCACCATCGCCGGCACCGGCGCCACCAGCACCACGACCGTCGGCTACACCGCAGCAAAAATCGGCGTTGACGCGCTGATCGATGCCGTACCCGAGCTGAAGAAAGTCGCCAACGTCAAGGGCGAGCAAGTATTCCAGATCGCCAGCGAAAACATGAACAACGACTACTGGCTGAAGCTGTCCAAGCGCGTGAACACGCTGCTGGCGCAAAGCGACGTCGATGGCATCGTGATCACCCACGGCACCGACACCATCGAAGAAACGGCTTACTTCCTCGACCTGACCGTACACAGCAAGAAACCAGTGGTGATCGTCGGCGCAATGCGCCCATCGACAGCGATCAGCGCCGACGGCCCGATCAACCTGTACAACGCCGTCCTGCTGGCAGGCAGCCAGGAAGCCATCGGCAAGGGCGTGCTGGTGACGCTGAACGATCAGATCAACGCAGCACGCGAAGTCACCAAGACCAACACGTCGACACTGGACACCTTCAAGACGCCTGAACTGGGCTTCCTGGGTTACATCCAAGGCAGCAAGCCGTTCTTTTATCGCCAGTCGACCCGCAAGCACACTGTTGATTCGGAATTCGATATCTCCAAGCTGGACGTCCTGCCGCAAGTCGACATCGTCTACGGTTATGCCAACATGAACCCGATCGCGCTGAACGCCTTCGTCGCCGCCGGCGCCAAGGGCATCATCCACGCCGGCGTCGGTGACGGCAGCCTGAACAACATGGTGGCACCATCGCTGACCGAAGCACGCAAGAAAGGCGTTGTGATCGTTCGCGCCAGCCGCGTCGGCCAAGGCATCGTGGCGCGTAACGGCGAAGCCGACGACGACAAGCTGGACTTCGTCGTCTCCGACACGCTGAACGCGCAAAAAGCCCGCATCCTGCTGATGCTGGCGCTGACCAAGACCAGCGACACCAAAGCAATCCAGAAGATCTTCTATTCGTATTAATCAACATCTGGTGCAGCAAGAAAAACGGCCCGCAATGCGGGCCGTTTTCATTGCGCGAGAGGACCGCCACCAGGCATCAGAATCCCAGCGATTTACCCGCACCCAGCAGTGTCGCCACCCCGATGATCGCAAAGATCAGCGCGGCGATGGCGTGCACGATGCGTACCGGGATCTTGCCGGCGATACGATCGCCCAGCAACACCGCCGGCACGTTGGCGATCATCATGCCCAGCGTCGTGCCGGCCACCACAGGAATGAAAGCGTGGTACTGCGCCGCCAGCGCCACCGTCGCCACCTGCGTCTTGTCGCCCATCTCTGCCAGGAAGAACGCAATCACCGTCGTGCCGAACACGCCAAAGCGTGCGAACTTGGCTTCGCTCTCGTCGAACTTGTCGGGAATCAGCGTCCAGATCGCCATGCCGATAAAGGAGGCGCCGAGTACCCAGCGCATGGTTTCGGGCGAAACCAGCGACGTGATCCAGGCGCCGAGCGCACCTGCAAAAGCATGGTTGGCAATGGTCGACACCAGGACGCCCAGGATGATGGGAATCGGTTTTCGGAATTTTGCAGCGAGGATAAAGGCCAGCAGTTGCGTCTTGTCGCCGATTTCAGCTAGTGCGACTACGCCGGTGGAAATGAGGAATGCATCCAATTGGGGTCTCCATGGCCGGACAAAAATACGATTGACCACGCCTCTCCCCGGCCATTCCGGAGGCAACGTGGTCAAAGGTCTTGTCAAGCGACACCTTTTCATGATCTGTCGCGAGAGGCCAGTAGCCAGTGACGGCCGGAGCGGAGGAACCGGAGTGTACTTGAGTACACGAGGATTCCGAGCACCGCACGGCGCTGGATAATGGTCTCGCAGCAGGAGCATGGAAAGGTTTTAGGACCGCTTACGCCATGGTCTGTTGTTGACCAAGTATGTTGACGTAAGCCCCTCCTCAGGGCGGAAGGCGACTACTCCCCAATGACCGGCGAATTTTACTCAATTAATTTTTATGCGTCCATAGAAAATACACAAAGAAGCAGGAACCAAGCCCCGGCATGAGACTCTTTATCAAGTAGCTTTCAGGAATCATGACGGGCCGATGCCAGGCGCCCACGCGGGCGCCTCCGTCATGCTAGGATTTCCGCCTTGCCGCGTCTTCATTTATCGCATTCAAGCTGTGTTGCTTCACGGATGCGATCCACTTGCATCACGCTGCGCTCCCGACCAACCCTTGCTGTTTTCACGCAGCATTACTCATTCGACATTTATTGCCCATGATCAATCGACGCACCTTCCTGAGCTCTGCCACCGCGACCGCCGCTCTCGCCGCCCTCGGCATTCCTCCCGAAGCGCTCGCCGCCAATCGCATCAAGCTCGGCAACCCTGCGCCCTTCTCGTTCGATGCCCTGATCGCGCAAGTGCGTACCGCCGCACAGTCACCGTACAAGCCGCAAAACAAACCGCCGGCCGACATCCTCGACAAGATCGACTACGAGGCGCACGGCAAGATCAAATTCAATACCGACTCGTCGCTGTTCGCCAACGGCCCGGGACAATTCCCGGTGACCTTCTTCCATCTCGGCCGCTTCTTCCAGGCACCGGTGCACATGTACGTGCTCGACGGTGCGGGCAGTGCGGGCAACAACGCCAAGGCGCGCGAGATCCTGTACGACGAAAGCTACTTCGACATGCCGGCCGACAGCCCCGCGCGCAAGCTGCCGCGCGGCAGCGGCTTTGCCGGCTTCCGATTCCAGGAAAGCCGCAGCGGCGACCAGGCAAAACTCGACTGGCGCAAGAACGACTGGGTCGCCTTCCTCGGCGCCTCTTACTTCCGCGCCATCGGGGACTTGTATCAATACGGATTGTCTGCGCGCGGCGTTGCCATCGACGTCGCCCAAGCCGGCAAGCCGGAAGAATTTCCCAACTTCACGCACTTCTACTTCGAAGCGCCCGCTGACAAGAGCGACACCGTCGTGGTGTATGCCGTGCTCGATGGCCCGAGCATCGCCGGCGCCTACAAGTTCATCATGCGCCGCGATGCAGGTGGTGTTGCTGGCGTGGTCATGGACGTCGACTGCGCGCTGTTCCTGCGCCAGGACGTGGGGCGTCTCGGCATCGCGCCGGCGACCTCGATGTTGTGGTATTCCGAAGCCGTCAAAGGCACCGGCGCCGACTGGCGTCCGGAGGTGCACGACTCCGACGGCCTGGCGATCTGGAACGGCAACGGCGAACACATCTGGCGTCCGCTCAACAATCCGGCGCGCATTACCGCCTCGGCATTCGGCGACAACAATCCGCGCGGCTTCGGCCTGCTGCAGCGCGACCGCAACTTCGACCACTACCAGGATGGCGTGCATTACGAGCGCCGCCCGAGCCTGTGGGTGGAACCGTTGGCAGGCTGGGGCGAAGGCTCGGTGCAACTGATCGAAATCCCGACCGACGATGAGATCCACGACAACATCGTCGCAATGTGGGTGCCGAAAGCCAAGGCCGCCGCCGGCAGCAGCTATCGCCTGCGCTATCGCCTGCATTGGATGAAGGATGAACCGTTCCCCTCGCCGCTGGCGCGCTGCGTCGCCACGCGCCTCGGCAACGGCGGCCAGCCGGGCCAGGCGCGTCCGCAAAACGTGCGCAAGTTCATGGTCGAATTCAAGGGCGCGCCGCTGGAAAAACTGGCCTTCGGCGAATTGCCCGAGGCCGTACTGTCTTCGTCGCGCGGCAGCTTCTCGTATGTCTTTACCGAAGCCGTGCCGAATGGCGTAGCCGGCCACTGGCGCGCGCAGTTCGACCTCACCGTCGACGGCGACGATCCGGTTGATCTGCGCCTGTACCTGCGCCACAAGAACCAGACGCTCTCGGAAACATGGCTGTATCAATACCAGCCGTTCAAGACGCGCGGCGTCTACTAAAGGCGAGCGGGCATCCGACTGGCCGCGCCGGAACGTTGCTTCGTTCCGGCGCTGCGCAAGAACGCCGACATCATCCGCGGCCTGCGGTAAGGTCGATCCTGGTTTCGAACAACCTGCGCAGCCAGCGTATCAATCCGCCGATCACCGGCAATTTCTGGAACAGTTCTTCCGCCGCATCCCAGTAGTCGCGATGCAGGACGACCAGGCCTTCCTGGTTGAACTTCAGATGCGTGCCGCCGGCGATGCTGTAGTGCTTTCCCTTGAGTCCGAAATGGAACACCCAGGTGATGAAGGCCTGATCGCCGTTGACGACGCGGTCATGGACGATGAAATGCGGATGGTCGGTGGTGTCGAACATGTGTTCATACACGGCGATCATCGCGGCGATGCCGCAGATATCGTTGAACGGATCCTTGAAGTGCACGTCGGGCGCATAGAACTGGCCGATATGGCGCACGCTCTGTCGCGTCAGCGTCATGTACCATTCGGCCAGCGCATTGAGCCGGTCTTTGAATCGCATCTCAGTCATGTCATGTGCAGGAAACGGTGGAACAAGGCAAAGCGCCAGCGATAAGGCAACATCTGGATCAGCTTCAGGATACGCGTAAAGCGACGAGGGAAATGGATTTCAAAACGTCCTTCGGCGATGCCTTTCCAGATTTCGACGGCAGCAGCGGCAGGCGTTTGCATGGCCGGCATGGCGAAGTCGTTTTTCTCCGTCAGGCCGGTCTTCACGAAACCGGGATTGATGAGATAGACATTGATTCCCTTGCTGCGCAGGTCGCTGTAGAGGATTTCCGCCAGGTTGATCAGGGCCGCCTTGCCTGGACCGTAGACGCTGGCATTGGGCAGACCCATGTACCCGGCCACGCTGGCCACCAATGCGATACCGCCGCTGCCGTGCGCCAGCATGCCGGGCAGCACGCTGGACAAAGCCGAGTAGACACTGACCAGATTGGTCTTGATGGTCTGCTCGGCGACCTCGTCACTGACTTCCCAACTGCGTTCGGGACGGTAATCGGCGGCGCAGAACAGCATCAGGTCGACGCCGCCGAACGCCGCACACACCTCGGCATGACGCACGCGCCACGCGGCGTGATCGAGCACGTCGAACGGCAGGATCAAGGCGTTGTCGCTCATCCCGGCAACAGCATGCAAGGCCTCCGTGCGCCGCGCCGAGATCGCTACCTGCGCACCCATCGCCAGCGCCTGGCGCGCCAGGGCGGCGCCGATGCCGCTGGAGGCGCCGATCAGCCAGATGCGCTTGCCGGTCCAGTCCTGCACCGGCTTGTTCATGGGATTAAACATCGTGGTCTCCGTCAATCCTGCTTGCGAAAGAACAGCGTGACCTGTCCGACTTCCAGTCCGAACTTGCTCATGCTGGTGCGGTTGATCATGGTGTGCCGGTCCATCTGGTACATCCAGTCGTCCATGTGCATTTCGTAGGTCTTGCCGTCAACCGGCAGCAACAAGGTGTAACGCCAGTTCAGCGCATTGCCTGCGGCATGGCCGACCGCTTCGCCGAGGACGTCGCCGGCGGTGCCGCGCCAACTGCCGTCACCTTGCCTGGTCAGGGTCCAGACACGCTGTTGCGTAGTGCCGTCGTCATAGCGAAAGCGCTCGTCCAGCATCAGCTTGCCGTCCTGCTCGCTACCGGTGATCTCGACGTGAAAGCGCTTGACGACCTCGCCGCCGCGTTTCTGGAACATGCCCCATGCCTCGGTCTTGCCGCTGAAGAATTGCACCGGGTCGAACACCGGTTCGTTCTTGGCGTAGTGCGAGACGTCGGTGCCGGCGCAGGCGCCGAGCAATAGAAGCAGTACGACGGACAGCGACAGCGCTGTAAAACGACGGATGATTTTCATGAGGAGGTCTCCGGTAAAACAGCAAGGGAATCGGATGCCGGCGCCGTTCTCAGCAATAGCAAGGCAATCAGTTTGAACGCGCAGGGAACGGCCGAATACGTCCAGCCCAGTGCGGCATTGCCGTTCATGCCGGGTTGATAGTCGAACAACGCCAGCAACGGCAAGGCAAGGCCCGAGAACGCCAGCGCCAGCTTCGCCAACAGTGTCCAGACGCCGTAATAGGCTGCGGTGCTTTCATTCCTGCCGATCACGTTTGCCAGCAAGACCGGCGGCAGAGCCAGGTCGGCGCCCAGCGCCAGACCCGCGGCCACGCACACCGCTCCGTACAACACAACGTCACCCGCTTCCAGCAACACCGTACCGCCGAAGGCAAGGATCGCCAGCAGCATGCCGATGCGCCAGGCCGGCAATACGCCGACGCGTTGGGCGGCAACCACCCAGAGCGGCAACCCGACTGCCGTGGAGAGGAAATACGTCGCAAGAAAACCGCCGGCATAATCCGGCGCCTGCAATCTGTCGTTGATGAAAAACAGCGCCAGCGTGGCCGGGATCGCTACCGACACGGCATTCAGGAAATAGGGCAACAGCAACCGTCGGAATCCCGGGTTGGACCGCATTGTCGCCACCGCGCTGCGCCAGCCGCCGGCGTGCGCCGCTACCTTGTTCCAGCGCGGCGCCAGCCACAGCAAGGCTGCCAGCGACGCCGCCAACGCGACGGCGAAGGCGCTCGAATACTGCGCGAAACCAGCTTGGCTACGGGCGCCGCTCGCCATGATGGCACCCGGGATCACGCTGGCCAGAACCGCCCCGAGCAAACCCATCAACTCACGCAAGGCGGAAGCGCCCAGCAATCCGCCGGCATCTTCCGACAGGCGCGCGCCCCAGGCCAGGTAGGCAATATTGAGCATGCTGTGCGCGGTGTAGGCAACGATCAGCATGCCACCCAGCCAGACCAGCAAGTAGCCGCCGGAAGCGCGCACGCTTTCCGGCGGCAACCAGATTCCGAAGAACGCCAGCGCCAGCAACGTGCCGGCCAGAACCATCCACAACTTCAGGCGGGCGCCATGCAATTTGTCGATGCATTGTCCGAGCCAGGGGTCCTGCACCGTATCGACGATGCGCGCCAGGAACAACACCCAGCCGGTGCCGGCCAGTGTGGCGCCGAGATAGGAGCTGTAGTACAGCGGCGCCTGGATATAGACAGGCAAAGCCGACATCGCCAGCGGCAGACCCAGCAGGCCGTAGGCGAGATAACGGAGCCGGCTCTCGTGGTTCATTTTTCTGCCCCCAGCAGGCGATTGCGCAACTGTGCGTCCCTGGTACGCGGATCGAGCCAGATGGCGAAGAAAGCACGGGCGAATTCCGCATCGCGCACCTCCGCCAACAAGCGGGTGCGGCTGTAGAAGCGGCAGCCGATGCCGGGCAGATAGACACCGGTGAGCTGATCGCCTTCATTGACGTCGGTGAAGGCGCGCGCCATGTCGGCTTCCCAGCGCTGCAATTGTTCGTCGCTGTAGCGGTCGCCGAACAAGCGGCGGATTTCGTCGATGCTGGTCTGCACGATGCGCGTACGGCTGATGCTGCGCTGATAGGTCAGCTCCAGCGCAAACGGCTGGGCGGGATCGAACGGCGTTGCGGCACTCCACAATGCGGCGTCATAGATCTTCAGCCCGAACCAGCGCAGTCCGGCGCTGCCCTGCAGGTGCGCCCGAGGCAAATCGTCACGCCAGCCCGCGGCCTGTGCAGGACCGGCCGACAGCGCAGCGACCAGCAAGCAGCATGTGGCAAAGCCGGTGCAGAAAATTGCGCGCAGGAGCCCTGCTCCGGCGGACCCGGCCCGGGCCTCAGTTCTTTCGCGGTCAGTTTTTTTGCAACATGAACTGAATGACATCGGTGCGCTCCTCGTCAAAACCTACTTCGCAATAGGCATAGTAGAGTTGCCACAGTCGCATGAAACGCTCGTCGAATCCCTGCTTCTGAATGGCATCGCGGGCGCGCAGGAAAGAGGCGTGCCACCGGCGCAGCGTCTCCGCATAATCGCGACCGAAACGGTATTGGTCGAGCGTCTGCAGGCCGGCCTGGCGTGCCTCGGCGCAGAAGCGTTCCGGACTCGGCAGCATGCCGCCCGGAAAGATGTACTGGCGGATGAAGTCGGACGTGCTGCGGTAGCGTTCAAAGTATTGCTCGGCGATCGTGATCGACTGGATCATCGCGCGCCCCCCTATCTTGAGACGCGCCGACACGGTACCGAAATACTGTTGCCAGAAGCGCTCGCCGACGGCCTCGAACATCTCGATCGACACCACCGCGTCGTACTTGCCTTTCAGGTCACGGTAGTCGCACAGCTCAAGCCGTGCCAGATGATCGAGACCACGCGCGGCGACACGCTGCTGCGCGACCTGCAACTGCGCCGCCGAGATGGTGACGCCATGCACGCGGATGCCGCACGCTGCGGCATGCTCGGCAAAGCCGCCCCAGCCGCAACCGATTTCCAGCACGTGGTCGCCCGCCTGCAAGCCGAGCTGGTCGATGATGCGCTGGTACTTGTGCGCCTGCGCCGCTTCCAGGCTTTGCCCGTAATCGCCCTTGAAGATCGCGCTCGAATAGGTCCAGCTGTCGTCGAGCCACTGATGGTAGAAGGCATTGCCGATATCGTAATGCGCATGGATATTCTTGCGGCTGCCGGCGCGCGTATTGGCGCGCATCAGATGCCGCAGGCGATACCATAATCCGGCCAGCTTGCCGCCGAACATCATGCGTTCCAGTTCCGCCTGGTTGCGCAGGCAAAGGCGCAGCAACGCGCTCAGGTCGGGCGTGTCGATCCAGCCGGCCGCATAACTTTCGGCGAAACCGATGTCGCCCGATTGCAGCATGCGGGCGCAGGCGCGCCAGTCGCGAATGATCATGTGCGCACTGGGCGGTTGATGCAGGTCGCCGAAAGTCAACGTATTGCCGTGCGGCGTCGTCAGTTGCAGATGGCCATGCGCGAGGCAATTGAGCAAGCGCAGGAACAGGCGCGTCGCCGGCGGTGCGGAAGAGGCGTCGGCGGGACGCGATGAGGTGGATACCGCAGCTTCGGGCATGGGTGCGCTGAAGTGCTTCATCTCGGTCGGGTTCACGGTGACATCTCCTTGTTGAAATTGGCGGTCGCAACCGCGCTATCCGTTGGACGGACGGGCTTGCGGAAAAACGGCACGCGCTTGCGCCAGAGTTTCCAGGCCTGCCAGTGAATTTTTGCGACGATGCCGAAGGTCAGGAAGGGCTGCGTCAGCAACGCGCGCAACGCCACCGCTGACGTCATTGCCTGCAAGCGGCCGCCGACGGTGGTGTGAATCAATACGCCGGGGCTTTCCGGGTTGTCGGCGCTGTCGTCATAGTCGATACCGATCAGCGTGGTGGTTGCCGTGTCGCGAAAGCGAAACCGGTAGCTGCCACGTACTTCGCAAAACGGCGACACATGCATGGCCTTGGCGCAGACCAGGCGCGTGTCGGGCGTAATCGCCTTGCGTTCGCTGTCGGCCAGCAAATAACGATGCGTTTCGCCGAAGGTGTTGTTCACTTCGGCCAGCACGGCGCGCAAGGCGCCG
>Ga0308165_1000721_pt1 | contig 54113 bp, 62 predicted proteins | sample PhyWR2_FD_201032 | JGI IMG/M metagenome (GOLD analysis project Ga0308165, IMG submission 201032) | Phyllosphere microbial communities from UC Gill Tract Community Farm, Albany, California, United States - DLSLW.R2 | ecosystem: Host-associated > Plants > Phyllosphere > Unclassified | place: USA... | reverse complement strand
CACGGGCCGAGCGCGCGGCAATCAAGGCCATGGGCAGGGAGCGCGTCAGCCAACTGTTCCCGCCACCTAAATTCGAACGCAACCACGTCGATGAAAAAACGCGCCACAACGTCGATGAAAGCCGCAATGCGCAGGAGGCCAGCGGATTACTGCGTGCCTTATTCGACGATCAGGTCCACGACTCGCGCGCCTGGTTCCTCTACGCCAAAGGCCGTGAGCGAGGGGGCACGTATTTCAGCGAGCGCATGGTGTTCTTCGGCGAAGTCAATCGACGGGAGTTGGTGCTGCTCAAGGAAGTCAACGGCGAGATGGTAGCCGACAATCGCCATTCCCAGCCGCGACCGACGCCACCTTCGATCCTGGATGCCGAGGGTTTGGCTGAGATGCAAAAGAGGCTCAGCGCACGTTGGCAGAGCTTCGGCGCGCCAGTCAGGGAGGTTCGCGATGAGACGGTTTGAGCACGTTGCCGGGCATTGTGCGCGAAGCATGTGGGGCAGGCTCCAGCGTATTCAGTGTCGTTACGTGATATGGGCAATCGGCATCCTGATGGCTGCGCCGGCAAACGTTAATGCCAGCACTCTCGAAGCGATCAACCATACCCACTGGGCTATTAATCGCTTCAGTGTGGACGGGCGCTCGGGTCTCGACATCATCGGCTCGTACCAAGGTGGCGGGGGAGGTTGTTGTTATGTCGCACCTGCGCATTGGAAGTCTGGGATGACGGTAGTGGTGGATTGGGAAACTGGTGTGGCTTATCCCGAAGGGTTTCCCGGTTTTGCGGACCGGCCCAAGTATCTAGCTTGGCGAGATAAAAATCGTTCGTATAAGCGCCAACACAGCAAAACCGTCCCCATCCCCGACTACACCGGACAAAAAGTCTGCGGCCTCACCGTGCACTTCCTGCCGTGCGACGAGCTTGCGGTCACCACCTCCTGCTACGCCTTCGGCAGCCCGCAATACCCGATCAAGACTCCGCTGAATCTGCCGGAGCCTTTGTCATGTCCACAGTAACTCGCCTCATCAATTCAAAGGAGCAACCATGAGAGTACTGGTACGTCAGGGAGACACGCTGGAGGAGTACGGCGGCGAAGTGCTGGAGGGGCGGTACGAATGCCATGGCAAGCCCATCGCCTGTAAGGGTGATGCTGTCATGTGCAACCTGCATGGCCGCACCAAAATCGCCGAGGGCAGTGATTTGCTGGACTACGACGGGCGCCCGGCCGCGCTGCATGGCCATCGCTGCGAGTGCGGCTGTACGCTGGTCAGCTCCATGTCCGATACGCAGGCGGCGTCGTGAACAGCGCGCCGCAGTTTATGCCGTACCCCTCGATCAAACCGCCTGCTTATTCGCGCTGGTTGGCCAGCGGCGCGGGTGTGCTGGTTGTCGCGGGCGTGGTCAGCGTGCTGTTGCGTCCCTGGGTTGAACCGCTCTGGGTGGTGGTCGGTACCGGTTTTGGGTTGTTCGTCTTGCTGTTGTTGATGCTCATCCAGGTGTTGTACCTGCGCCTCAAACAGCACAACGCCCACTGTTATACGCAAACGTCAGCGCAGGTCAGCCACGCCTGGTGGGCGAATCATCGGCAAACGGTCGCGCTGGCCGAAGCGGTACTGGTAAGCCCTGCCTGCACCACGCGGCTTCACGCGCAACGATTGTTCAGCGCCAATTACCAGCCACTCGTGCCGGTGGCCACCCCCAAAGGGCCGGCCATTCGACTGTTGCAAGTGCAGGGTGATGAAGTTAGCGAGCGTGAGCGTCACTTGGCGATCCAACTGGTGTTGCACTGGCAGGAGCAGCGCGCTGCGCACGCCATACCCCAGCCGACGCGCTGTTACTGGCAGGGCAGCCAAGCGGCCTGGCAGGCGTTTGTCGATCAGATGGCGCTGAGTTTTCCGCAGGTGCAATTACCCGAACGGCCTGAGCCCTGGGCAGGCATTCGCAGCCTTCACTCCATTATTGACCACTTGCAGGGGACGGCGGTTGACGCTCGGGTGCTCTGTGCGGGTTGCCAATCCAGCTCGCCACGGGGCGGCAGTGATCTACCTGCCGGCGAGGCCTCGGTGCTCTGGTTACTCGGCGCGCAAGGTGAGGTTCTGTTCTCGCGAGGTGAATGGTTCGACGTCGACGACGAGTCACTGACAGCGGTGACCCAGCGCGCACTGCAACAAAGTGAACTGCCCAAGCCTGCGCAAGTCTGCGTGTCGTTTTCCCCAGCGCAGGATGTTGGCGCCTGCGACTGGTCCCCCCAGAAAAAGATGCAAGACGCCCACTTCGGTGACCTGCAGGGCTTGCAGGCCATGGTCGCGCAGACCCTGGCGGCCTGGTACGTCGAACAACATCAGGTGCCCTGCGCCTGGATGGCGAAGGATCCCCATCACACGCTGGCCCTTGGAGTGGTAAAGCCCAATGTCGCAAACTAATGATTCGCGCAGGATTTCATCCTGGATGACCGCACTCCTGCTCGCCGTGATCCTGGGAGTGCTCATTGTCACGGTGGGGGTGGCCTGGTGGTTGTGGAAGGGTGCACAGCCGATTTCTCGTCAGTCGTTGCTTGATCTGACACTCAAGGGTTTATTGGTCTGGGTGCTGTTGTTTTCCATGGCAATGCTTATGTGGCATGCCGTGCTGAACGGGATTCGCCAGCTTGTCGGCAGTTCGTGGAAGGTCCCGCCCCAGCAGCATGAAGGCGAGGATGGAAAAAGCCTGCCGGCAAAGCAACTGCTCGAACACCTGCACGAAACCCACGGCCCGCTCTGGCGCTTCAAGACCCGCCTGCTGCTGGTGGTCGGCGAGCCCGATCAGATCAACGCCATTGCTCCCCATCTCGAGACCGAGAAATGGTTGGCCGGACACGACACCATCCTGCTGTGGGGCGGTAGCCCGACCGGTCTGTTGAATGACGTGTGGGCCGAGCATTGGCAAGGCCTGAGCCGTTGGCGTGCGTTGGACGGGGTGATCTGGGCACTGAACCAGCAGCAAACCGCCGACGCGAAAGCGATGGACCAGGGCGTTCGCCACCTGCAAGTGCTGGCCCGCCAACTCCGCTGGCAACTGCCGCTGCACCTGTGGCAAGTCTGCGCAACCGACTGGCCGCAGGATAAACGCGCAACGCAAACGGTCGGCTGTTTGCTGCCACCCTCACTGACGCCACAGGTGCTCGAACAACAACTCGAACAGCTCGTCCAGCCCCTGCGGGCCTACGGTCTTGGCCAGATGAATGAGTGCAATGGCCACGACTTCCTGCTGCGCCTGTCCGCCGATTTGCGCAGCGACGGCATCGTCCGTTGGCGGCAGGCGCTGGCGCCGCTGTTGCGATTGTTCGCCCGGGGCGTGCCGTTGCGCGGTCTGTGGTTCAGCCTGCCGTTGCCGGTGCCGGAAAAATCCGACGGCCACTTCTGGCACGCCACCGCGCCGTGGGCCGGTGTGCTGGATGATCGCCAGTTTCAACAACGCCGTCTGGGCTGGGGCCTGCTGCGCACCGTTCATGCCCTGGCCCTCGGCCTGACAGTACTGGCAGGCGTCGGCCTGTTGCTGTCGTTCGCCGGTAACCGCGTGCACGTCGGCCAGGTCAACACGGCGCTGACGACGTTGCAGCAGGGCGGCTCGGTGGATGATCAAGTCTTCGCCCTGCACGAACTGACCCGCGAACTCGGCCAACTGCTCGCTCGCGACGAACACGGCGCGCCCTGGTACCTGCGTTTCGGCCTGAACCAGAACGAGCGTCTGCTCGCCGCTGCCTGGCCGTCGTACGTAGAGGCCAACAACCGGCTGATGCGTGACCCGGTCGCGACTGAGCTGGCGCGTCAGCTGCAAGCGCTGATCAAACTGCCTGCGGACAGCCCTGAGCGCGTCAAGCGCGCTGCGGTCGCCCATGCCCAGCTCAAGGCCTACCTGATGCTGGCGCAGCCTGCGAAAACCGACAGTGCGTTCCTCGCCCGTACATTGACCGAGGCGTTGCCCCAGCGGGCGGACATGTCGCCGGGCCTCTGGCAAGGCGTCGCGCCCAACCTCTGGCGGTTCTACGCCGAGCAATTGGCAGCGCACCCGCAGTGGCGCATCGAGAAGGATGCGCGGCTGGTGGCCCAGGCTCGCCAGGTGCTGCTCGGACAGTTGGGCCAACGCAATGCCCAGGCCAGCCTGTACCAAAAAGTCCTCGACGACAGCGCCAATCAGTACCCGGCCCTGGGCCTGCAACAGATGGTCGCTGGCACGGATGCAAACGCGCTGTTTGCCACGCCCCACACGGTGCCCGGCGTGTTTACCCGCCAGGCCTGGGAGGGGCAGGTGCGCCAGGCCATCGACGCCATCGCCGAAGCGCGCCGCGAGGAAATCGACTGGGTGCTCAGCGACCAGCCCGGGCAAATCGCCGCCGAGCTGAGCCCGGAACAACTGCGCCAGCAACTCACTGACCGCTACTTTGAAGACTACGCCGACGCCTGGCTGGACTTTCTCAACAGCCTGCACGGGCAACCGGTGGGCAGCCTGGGCGAGGTGATCGATCAGCTGACGCTGATGAGTGATGTGCGCCAGTCGCCGTTGATTGCGCTGATGAACACGCTGAGCTGGCAAGGACAGGCCGGCCGTCGGGGACAGGCGCTGGGCGATACTTTGGTGAAGTCCGCGCAGAAGCTGATGGGTCAGGACGCGGCCATTGATTTGCCTGAATCCACCGGCCCGCTGGAGAACAGTTTCGGACCCTTGCTCGCGCTGCTGGACAAGGACGGCGACAGCGAGCGCCTGAGCCTGCAAGCCTTGCTCAACCGGGTGACCCGGGTGCGCCTGAAGCTGCAACAGATCAGCAACGCCGCCAACCCGCAGGCGATGACCCAGGCGCTGGCGCAGACGGTGTTTCAGGGGCAGCAGATCGACCTCACCGACACTCAGGCCTACGCCAGCCTGGTGGCAGCGAGCCTGGGCGCGGAGTGGGACAACGTCGGCCAGACGCTGTTCGTGCAGCCGCTGGAACAGGCCTGGCAACGGGTCCTGCAACCGGCAGCCGCCGGTCTCAACAGCCAGTGGCAACGGGCGATCGTCAACGACTGGCAGCAGTCATTCGCCGGTCGTTATCCCTTTGCCAACACCGCCAACGACGCGTCGCTGCCGATGCTCGGGCAAATGGTGCGCGCCGATTCCGGGCGCATCGAGCAGTTTTTGCAGCAGCAACTCGGTGGCGTGCTGCGCAAGGAAGGCAGTCGTTGGGTGGACGACTCCCGGCACAGCCAGGGCTTGCGTTTCAACCCGCAGTTTCTCACGGCGATCAACCAGCTCAGCCACCTCGCGGACGTGCTCTATACCGACGGCGGCATGGGCATGAGTTTCGAGCTGCGCGGCAAACCGGTGCGCGATGTGGTGCAGACGATGTTCATCCTCAACGGCGAGAAACATCACTATTTCAACCAGAAGGAGAGCTGGCAGCGTTTCGGCTGGCCGGGCTTCACCAGCCACCCGGGCACGCGCCTGCTGTGGACCAGTGTGCGGGCGAGCGAGCGATTGTTCGCCGACAACGAGGGCACCTGGGGCCTGATCCGTCTGCTGGAAAAGGCCCGGGTCACACCCCTCAACGACAGCGCCAGCCACTACCGCCTGCAAGTGCGCGCACCTGACGGTCTGGACCTGACCTGGGACCTGCGCACGGAGTTGGGGGCAGGGCCGTTGGCGCTGCTCAAACTGCGTGACTTCAAGTTGCCCAGGCAGATTTTTCTGGTGGAAAACGAGGCGGCCATGGCGCGCAACGGGAGCATCGAATGAGCCCGAGTACCCTGATCGCCCGTTGTTTCAGCGAGAGCGATATCCTGCCCGGCAGCCCGGTGCTGGCCGAACCCTGGCAGGCCTGGTTGCAACCCATCAGCGATGCTTCTCCGGTGGGTGAGGACCCCGGCTACGACGACGATTTCCAGCAGATGCGCGAGGAGGTCGACAAGCTCTCCGGCGCTGACACCGACCGGGTGATCCAACTGGCGCAAACCCTTCTGACCGGGCGCTGCAAGGACCTGCGCGTGGCCACGTATTACCTCTGGGCACGCTTGCACAAAGAGGGCGAGGCGGGCCTGGCCGAAGGCTTGAGTCTGCTGGCGGCCTTGGTCGAGCGCTTCGGGGCCGACGTGCTGCCGACGCGGGGCAACAGTCGCAAGCAGGCGCTGGAGTGGCTGACGGGCAGTAAAGTGCTGGGTTGCCTGTCATTGTTCCCTGAAGTGGTGAAGCAGGAGTCGGAACGTACAGTGGCCGCACTGGCGTGGCTTGCCCGCGCATTGCAGGCGTGGCCCGAGGAGCAGCGCCCGGAGCTGGGCGGGTTGTACGGCGCGCTGGCCAACCGGCTGGCGCAGTCGGGCGGGGTGGATGCGCTGGTGCCGCAAAACAGCGCCAGCCACTCGGGCAGCGCGCAAGCCCCCGCCGCCGGGCTGGCGATCAAGTCCGGGCGTGACCTGCTGGACAGCGCGCGTGTGCTCGCCGCTTACTTGCGTGAGCAGCCCGAGGGCTGGCTGGCGGCGCATCGGCTGATGAAAAGCTTGCGTTGGGACACCGTGCATCAGGCTCCGCCCCACGACGCCAGCGCGATGACTCGCCTGGCACCGCCACGCAGCGAATACCGCGCGCAACTCAAGCGCCTGTACCTGCAACAGAGCTGGAGCGAGCTGCTCGATCAGGTCGAGCGGATGTTTGCCGAGGGGGTCAATCACTTCTGGCTGGACCTGCAATGGTACGCCTGCCAGGCGCTGAGCAAGCTGGCGGCGCCCCACGACGCCTGGGTCGATATCGTCAAGCGCGACCTGGGCATGTTCATCGAACGCCTGCCGGGCGTCGAAGGCCTGTGCTGGAACGACGGTTCAGCCTTTGCCGATGACACCACCCGCGCCTGGATCGCCCAGCACGTCAGCGGCAATCAATCACCGCAATGCCTGCCAGCCCCCGTCGCCGCTGTAGCCGAGGGTGACAGCGAGGTCCTGGCGCTGGAGGGCGAAGCCCTGGCCCAGGCCGACAGCGCAGGCGTCGAGCAGGCGTTGGCCTGGTTGGCGGCGCGCCCCGATATCCACTCCGGGCGGCAACGCTGGTTGCTGCATCTGCTGATGGCGCGGGTCGCCGAGCAGTGCGCAAAGCAGGAACTGGCCCTGCACCTGCTGGGGGAACTGGATGCAGTCGGCGAGCGCCAGGCACTGGCCGATTGGGAGCCGCTGTTGTGTTTCGAGGTCAAGGCCCGCTTGCTCAAACTGCTGCGCCTCAAGGCCCAGCGCAACGACTCGGACAAGCTCGCCCTGGGCCGGCGCATGGAGCCGTTGTTGGCGGCACTGGTGGCCATCGACCCGGTGCGCGCCGCGGTCCTCTGCGGCTGAACCTTTAACAGGAATTTTTGAATCATGGACAACCTGACACTGCGTTATTTCGACGCCGAAATGCGCTACCTGCGCGAAGCCGGCCAGGAGTTCGCCGAAGCATTTCCCGACCGTGCGGCCTATCTCAATCTGGACAAGCCGGGTGCCCGCGATCCCTATGTCGAGCGATTGTTCGAAGGTTTCGCGTTCCTCATGGGGCGCCTGCGCGAAAAGCTCGACGATGATCTGCCGGAGCTCACCGAAGGGCTGGTCAGCCTGTTGTGGCCGCATTACCTGCGCACCATCCCCTCGCTGTCGATTGTCGAACTGAGCCCTGATGTTGCGCAGATGAAGCGCAGCGAGACGATCGCCAGGGGGCTGGAGGTGTTGTCGCAGCCCATTGGCCCGCAACGCACGCGCTGCCTTTACACCACCACCCAGGACCTGACGTTGCAGCCACTGGCCCTGGAGTCGGTGCGACTGGATCACGAGCCCGACGGACGCTCATTGCTGGTCCTGGGTTTTGCCTGTGGGGCCATGAGCGACTGGAGCCAGGTGGACCTCGGCCAACTGCCGTTGTACCTCAATGGCGATGCGCCGTTGGCCTGCGCGCTGCACCAGGCGCTGACGCTCAATACCCAGGCCTTGTACGTGCGGTTTTCCGGCGAGACGGAGCGCCAACCCCTGCGCGGCCATTTCGCGCCCAAGGGGTTCAGCGACGAGGATCGGTTGTGGCCCAAGGGCGACAGCGCCTTCAGCGGCTACCAACTGTTGCTGGAGTACTTCACCTTTCGCGAAAAATTCATGTTCGTCACCCTCCATGGGCTGGAGCACCTGGACATTGCACCGGGCACGCCTGGGTTCGAATTGCAGGTGGTACTGCGCGAGTCGTGGCCGCAGGCATTCAACCTGAGCGCCGAGCACATTCGCCTGCACGCGGTGCCGGTGATCAACCTGTTCACCCTCGAATCCGACCCGATGGCGCTGCGTGCCTTGCAAACGGACTACCTGCTGCGGCCGATGCGCTTGCAGGACGGGCATACCGAAATCTATTCGGTGGATGAGGTCACGGCGTCGACCCATGGCGAGCGCCAGGACTATGTGCCGTTCAGCAGTTTCCGCCACAAGGGCGGGATGCTGCGCGATGAAGCGCCGGAGCGCTACTTCCACACGCGTCTCAAGCGCGGCGCCAATGGCCTGCACGACACGTGGCTGATCCTGGGTGGCGATGGCTTCGACCTGGATCGCCTGGACGCCGGCAAAAGCCTTTCGCTGCGCTTGACCGGCACCCACGGCCAGCTGCCGCGCAAAGCCTTGCAAAGCACGCTGCTCGATACGCTGGGGCAAGCGGACAGCGGTTTGCGGGTGCGCAACCTGTGCGCGCCGACCTTGCCGTGCTACCCGCCGAACCGCGACCGTTTCCACTGGCGCGTGCTCAGTCACCTGGGTTCGAACTTCCTGCCGATGCTCGACAACGCCGAAGTGCTGCGCGGCACGCTGGCGCTGTACGACTGGACCGACAGCGAACTGAACCGGCGGCGCCTGGCGGCCATCGTCGATGTCCGGCATCACCTGGTGCAACGCTTCGAACGAGGCTTCCTTCTGCGGGGCGTCGACATCGAAGTCACGCTCCAGGCCGACGGATTTTGTGGCGAGGGTGACATCAGCCTGTTTGGCGAAATGCTCAATCGCTTCTTCGCCTTGTACGCCGACATTCACTTGTTCAACCAGCTCACGCTGATTCTTCAACCTACTGGAAAGTGCCTGCGATGGACCGAGAACCACAGTCAGCGTATTCCCGGCTGAATGCCAGCGGCTTGCTCCAGGCATTGGAGGGGCAGGTGGCCGAGGCCAGCGTGTATCGCTTCTGCCAGTTGCTGGAGCAGGCACTGCCCGGCCACCCGCCGTTGGGCAGCACCACGCACCCGGCGGACGACCCGGTGCGCTTTCGCCCCGACCCCGGCATGGGTTTCCCTGCCGGCGAGTTGAAGGCGATCGAGATCGACACCGCGCCATCGCCGCGCCCGGCGACGGTGCGCACGCGCCTGCTGGGCTTGTACGGCGTGGATTCGCCATTGCCCACGGCCTTTGTCGACGACATTGCCCTGCGTCGCGAGGGCCATGAAGCGCTGGAGGCGTTTCTCGACATCTTCAATCACCGGATCTTTACCCAGTTCTACCGGATCTGGCGCAAGTATTCCTACCCCGCCAGCTTTGAAGCGGGGGGCGTTGACGCCACTTCGCAATGCCTGCTGGGACTCATCGGGCTGGGTATTCCCGGTACCGCGCAACGGATCGCCACGCCGGTTTCGCGCTTTTTGGCACTGCTCGGCGTCATGCGCCTGCCCACCCGCAACGCCGAGGGCATCGGTGCACTGGTGAGCCTGCTGGCCCCCAGGACGCAGGTGAAGGTCACGGCGCACTGGCCGCAGCAAGTGACCCTGGCGCAGCCGGCCAGCCTGGATTCGCGGCACCCGGTGAACCTTTCGCGCGGCACGCCCCTGGGTGCTGTGGGCTATGACGTCAACAGCCAGATGCGCCTGCAACTCTTCACCGAGGACCCGCACGAAGCCCAGGGCTGGCTGCCGCAAGGCCAGTTGAACGAAGACTTTCGTGTGTTGCTGCGTGTTTACCTCGGGTGGCGCTGCACCGTCTGCCTGCAACTGACCTTACCCGTGAGCAGCCTGCCATTGCCGATACTCGGTGGGCCTCCCGTCTTGCTGGGCATGACCGGCTTGCTCGGATTGAGCACTGGCCGTCAGCCAGCCGCGCTGCCGAGCAGCGTGACCATCAACCTGGGCCGCTATCAGGGCCTGTACAACAACCCCGACCACAAGGACGTTCACCATGTCACGTACCGTCACTGAAACCCTGATGCTCACCGTGCTCACAGCACTGCTGGCGGGTTGTGGGCTGACACAATCGGCCAGCGACGCCACCGCCGCCACGGCGCGTTCAATTTTCTACAAACAGGTGAAAACCCTGCACCTGGACATCAGTGCCAGGACCGCCATGAACAATGACACGCAGGACATGAACGACCTGGCTGTGCCGACGCTGGTGCGGGTGTACCAGTTGCGCGACAGCAAGGCCGTGGAAAGGGCCAGTTATGAAAGCCTGCTGGGCGATGACGACAATCTGTTGCGCAGCGATCTGCTCGATACCCGTGCGCTGGTGATCAAGCCGGGGGAGGGCGCGCAACTGAGCGTGCCGATGGATCCGCAAGCCCGGTTCGTTTCAGTGGTGGCGCTGGTGCGCGAACCGGACATCGCCCTCAATACCTGGCGCCTGATGCTCACCCGCGATGAACTGGACCCGGACCGCGCACAAGTCGTCGAACTGGGTGATAACCGCTTGACCTTGCGAGCACTGGCCAGGGAGTAGTCCATGAACGATTTGTCTCCATCGTTGTACGAAACGCTTTTGCAAAATTTCAGCGGCGAGCTGGACCTGTATCGGATCAACGAGGCCGATCAGCACACGATGTCGGTACTCGATAACCTGCAGCGCATCCTCAATAGCCGCGCCGGTTCCCTGGCGCACTTGCCCGATTACGGCCTTGCAGACATGAGTGTGATTCTCCAGGGGTTGCCCGCATCGACTCACGGCCTGATGCGGGGGATGAAACAAACGCTGCTCAAGTTCGAGCCCCGCCTGGTGGCGCTCGACGTCGAACTGTCGCCTCAGGTCCAGCCGGGGCATCTGGAGTTCACCCTGGCCGCTCAAATGGCTGGCGGGCAGTGGCTGAGCTTTGGCGCGAGCCTGACGGCTGACGGCAAGGCAGTGGTCAGGCACCTGAAACGGCAGCAGTGGCTGAAATGAAGACTCAACGCAACGAAGGGAAAACCGGATGACGGTACTGTTTGAAATGGACGTCAGAGTGGGCGGCGATCCACGGCGGTTCGTCGAATTTGCGGCGCTGTGTGATGAGTTGGCGAAGTTGAACCACGCGGCCTGTCCCGACATGGATTGGGCCGCCGTAGAGCAGTTGTGCCTGACGTTGTTTCGCTTGAACGGTGCAGACCTGCAATCGGTGGCGGCATTGACCCTGGCCCGTGGCCACCGTTATGGCCTGGAAGGTATTGCGCAAGGTTTGGCGCTGCTGGAGGGAGTGAGCCGTGCCGGGGTAGGCCTGTGGCCAGCGCAGCCGTCGGCGCGGCAGGAGGTCCTGGGCTGGCTGTTCAGCCAATTGCAGTTGTGCCTGCGCGCTCAGCCGGTGAACGTCCGCCTGTTACCCGCCCTCGGACAGTTGGATGACCAGTTGCTACGGTTGCAATGGCAGTTGCAAGAACAGGGTCTCTCGGATTCCGGTGCCTTGCAGCGATTGCGTCAACAGATCGAGCAACTGAGGCAGCGAGTGCGTTCGTCGGATGTGCAATGGCCCACCGTTCAGCGCCGTGAGCCCATGCCCCCCATGCTGATGCCCGTGATGTTGTTGCCATTCAACAAGCAGCCCGAGGCCAACCCGGCCAAAAAACCGCGCAAAGCCTTGTGGCTGGGCGTCGCGGTGGTCGTGCTCGTCGTGGGTGGGATCGGCTGGTGGGGAGCAAGCAGCGAGTCGGGTCAGCGCCTTGCCAGCGTTTTGCGCAAGCCCCAGCCGTTGCCCCAGGCGGTGCGCCTGGAAAGCCTGGCACTGTTCGAGGCCGGCAGTGCCGAACTCAAGCCTGACGGCAATAAAGTCCTGATCAATGCCTTGAACGACATCACGGCGCGGTCGGGGTGGTTGATCGTGATCGACGGGCATTCGGACAATCGCGGGAGCGCTGAACACAAACTCCTGCTGTCCCATGCCCGCGCGTGGGCCGTACGTGGCTGGTTGCAGCGCATGGGCGACATTCCCGATAGTTGCTTCGTCGTGCAGGGCCTGGCCGACAAGCAACCGCTGGTCAGCAATGACAGCGCTGCCGGGCGTGCGACCAATCGGCGCGTCGACGTCAGCCTGGTGCCCCAGGCAGGGGCGGGATGCGGAAGCCTGAAATAAACAAACCCCGCAGGAGACGGATCTCCCCGGGGTTCAGGTTAAACAAAGCGGTGACTCAGTAGCGCTGATACTTCGAACCGAACTCAGGGCGGTTTTCCGCGACGTAGAGCTTGGTGGCCTGGGTGTCTTTCGAATCGACCTTCACGGTGTTCACATTCAGCGTGGCGGGTTGGCTGACTTCAGCCGCTGCAATCATTTGTTTCTTGTGGGGTGCGGCCATGGCCGAAGTGGCGCCGAAAACCGAAAGTGCAAGACCGAGTGCGATGATGTTTTTCATGATGTTGCTCCAGAAGAGTGGGGAGAAGATGGGTCCACTTTATGGCGCAGGTTTCAAAATGAAAAAGCATGCCAGGGCATAGTCTTTATCGAGGGCATTGATGCAGATTTCCTGCTCGCCACTCCCCCCTGTAGGAGCGAGCTTGCTCGCGATGGACGTAAGAACACCACTGGGTATCAGTTTTCCCGCGTCATCGTTAACGTCCATCGCGAATAAATTCGCTCCTACAGGGCTCGATGGATAGCGCGTTCATCACTCGTTCAACATCTCCACCGGATACGAAAACACATAACCCTCATTACGCACCGTCTTGATGTAGGTCGATTCGCGCGAGTCGTCCACCAGGCGCTGGCGCAGGCGGCTGACCAGCAGGTCGATGGAGCGGTCGAACAGGTCGGCGTCGCGGCCCTGGGTGAGGTTGAGCAACTGGTCGCGACTGAGCACCCGTTGCGGGTGGTCGAGGAATACGCGCAGCAGGCGATACTCGGCGCCGCTCAAGGCAACCATGGTGTCGTCTTCGTCCAGCAGGTGGCGGGCGGTGGTGTCCAGGCGCCAGCGGCCGAAACCCAGTAGTCGGCCGCTTTCGGTGATCAGCAGATTGGGCGGCAGCATGCGGGTACGGCGCAGCACCGCGTTGATCCGCGCCAGCAGTTCGCGGGCGGCGAAGGGTTTGGTCAGGTAGTCGTCGGCGCCCATTTCCAGGCCGAGGATCCGGTCGGTTTCATCGTTGCGGGCGGTGAGCATCAGGATCGGCGTCGCCTTGTGCTTGCCCGAGCGTAATTCTCGGCACAGCACCAGGCCATCGTCGCCCGGCAGCATGATGTCGAGCACGATCAGGTCGACCTGGTTGGCTTCCAGGAAACTGCGCATCTGCCGTCCATCGGCCACCACTGTGGTGCGCAGGCCGTTCTTCTTCAGGTAATTACCGACCAGCTCGCGGATTTCGCGATCATCGTCGACGATCAGGATGTGGTTTATGTGGTCCATCAAGCGATCCCTGGTTGTTCGTTGTTCGCAAGCCTGTAGGAGCGAGCATGCTCGCGATGGACTGATTTACACCGCTGGGTATCAGTATTCCAGCGTTATCGTTGACGACCATCGCGAGCATGCTCGCTCCTACAGGGAGTGCGTACGCCTGTTGTTGATCAAGCCACCACCCGATAACACGGCACATACGCCGCGCCGCCCGGCAACTTCATCCGGTGCTGGGCCACGAACGCCTTGAGCAGTTGATCCAGCGGTTGCATGATCGCCGCGTCGCCACGGATCTGGTACGGCCCGTGTTCCTCGATCAGGCGGATGCCGTTGTCCTTGACGTTGCCGGCGACGATGCCGGAGAACGCGCGGCGCAGGTTGGCGGCCAGTTCATGGGGTGGCAGGCTGAGGCTGAGATTGAGGTTGGCCATGTTTTCATGGGTCGGATCGAACGGGCGCTGGAAGCCCTCGTCGATCTTCAACAACCAGTTGAAGTGAAACGCATCATTGCGCTCGCGACGGAACTGCTTCACCGCCTTGAGCCCAGCCGTCATCTGCCGCGCCACTTCGGCCGGGTCGTCGATGATGATCTCGTAGTGTTTTTTAGCTTCCTCGCCCAGGGTCGCGCCTACGAATGCGTCCAGTTGCTCCAGGTATGGCGCAGCATGCTTGGGCCCGGTGAGGATGACCGGGAAGGGCAGGCCTTCGTTGTCCGGGTGCATCAGGATGCCCAGCAGGTACAGGAACTCTTCGGCGGTGCCTGCGCCACCCGGGAAGATGATGATGCCGTGGCCGACACGCACAAAGGCTTCGAGGCGCTTTTCGATGTCCGGCAGGATCACCAGCTCGTTGACGATCGGGTTCGGTGCCTCGGCGGCGATGATCCCGGGTTCGGTCAGGCCAAGGTAGCGACCGCCGTGGATGCGCTGCTTGGCGTGGGCGATGGTCGCGCCTTTCATCGGGCCTTTCATCACGCCCGGGCCGCAGCCGGTACAGATGTCGAGGCTGCGCAGGCCCAGTTCGTGGCCGACCTTCTTGGTGTATTTGTACTCTTCGGTGTTGATCGAGTGACCACCCCAGCACACCACGATTTTCGGCTCGACGCCGGGACGCAGGGTGCGGGCGTTGCGCAACAGATGGAACACGTAGTCGCTGATGCCCTGGGACGTGCTGAGGTCGATGCGCTGGGCATCCAGCTCGTTTTCGGTGTAGACGATGTCACGCAGGGCGCTGAACAGCATTTCCCGGGTGCTGGCGATCATTTCGCCATCAACGAAGGCATCGGCCGGGGCATTCAGCAGCTCCAGACGCACGCCGCGATCCTGCTGGTGAATGCGGATTTCGAAGTCCTTGTAGGCTTCGAGGATGGTCTTGGCGTTATCGACGTGGGCGCCGGTATTGAGGATGGCCAGGGCGCATTGGCGGAAGAGGGCATAGGTGCTGCCGGAACCGGCTTCGCTCAGTTGATGCACTTCACGCTGGGAAAGGGTTTCAAGGCTGCCTTTCGGGCTGACCGAGGCATTGATTACTTGTCGTTGGGCCATGCAAAGATCCTTAAAACGATGTCACGCATCGGCGACGCCTGACATCCGAATAGTCTGTACTCACAAAAGAAGATGGCACGAACTGCGTTGTATCGCCACGTTGACCTTGGACGATGAAAAGATGAAAAGGAGCCCCAGCATAGCTAAATCCGTCGCAGAGGCGATAATGCCCCGCAGACTTTTTGCCCATGGCCTCGAGGAAACCCGTCCTGATGTTCCAGATCCAGCCGCAAGACCCTGAAACCTATCGCCGTCACACGCGCCGCAGCACGATTTTCATCGCCCTGATTTTCATTGCCCTGGCGATGGTGCTGTCGACGGCGGCGGTGACGATCTTCGGCACACCTGGCGGCGACAATTTTCGTTTCAATGTCGGCGGGGTATTCGTCGCGGTGCTGTTGATGGCGGCGCTGATGCGCGGCACATTCTGGAGCCAGGCCTGGATGGCACCCGCCGTCTATGGCTGGCAGCTCAAGCGCAACCTGATGAGTGTCACCAACGTCATGCATCATGTGACGGCGGCGGTGGCCAAGGACGATCCGAGCGCGATGAAGCTGCTGCGCTTCTATCATCTGGGGTTGAACCAGATGCATCAGCTTGACGGCAACTCCAGTGATCACAGCCAACTGATTCGCGAAATGGACCGGCACAAGGAACGAATGGAAGCACTGGGCCTCGAAACTCAGCAGACACAACTGAACCCAGCGTGGCTCGAGGCCGTAAAACACAACGCAGCGTAAGCGTTTTTGGCAATAACAGGATCAATTGCCATTTATCGAGATGAAAGGGAGCCTCATGGGACAGCCGTCCGTCGAACAAGGAACTGAAGACTACGCCGACGATAGTTCGCCGACCGCTTCGCCCGCCGTGGTCAGGCTCAAGGTGCGGTCCGTGGTGATCCTGCTGGTGGCGGTTTGCCTGTCCATGAGCGCCATCGCGATCTGGGAGGCCTGGAACTCGCGCCAGTACCACCTGCGCGACAAGGAAGTGGCAATGTCCAACCTGTCGCAGACCCTGGCCTCCCAGGCGCAGGCCACGATCAAACAGGCCGACACGTTGCTGTTCACCTTGGTGGAACGCCTGGAATACGAGCGCCTGGAACCGTCGCAATTGGCACACCTGCAGCGCCTGCTCAGCGCCCAGCGCAGCGAACTGCCGCAGTTGCACGGGCTTTTCGTCTATGACGAAAACGGTGGATGGGTCGCCAACTCCAATGGCGCCGTGATGCCGGATGCCAACAACGCCGACCGTGAATACTTCATTTTCCATCGCGATCACCCCGACCGCGGGCCGCACATAGGACCATCGATCAAAAGCCGCTCCAGCGGCGACTGGATCATGACTGTCTCGCGGCGCATCAATCACGCCGATGGCAGTTTCGCCGGCGTGGCCCTGGCCACCATTTATCTGAATCACTTCCTGTCGCTGTACGAGAGCATCGACATGGGACGCAATGGGGTAATCAACCTGATTGCCGCCGATGCCAACATTGTCGTGCGTCGGCCATTCAAGGAGTCTGACGTCGGCACCAACATTGCCAACGGACCGCTGTTCAAACAGTTGCTGCCCACTGGCGATGCGGGCACCGCCATGGTCCAGTCGATGGTCGATGGCGTTGAGAGGGTGGTGGGGTTTCGTCGGGTGCCCGGCTATCCACTGGTGGTATTTACCGCCGTCGACAAGGCGGAGGTCCTGGCAGCGTGGCGCGAGGCGTCCTTGCTAAGTGCGGGCATCGTCGCCTTGTGCCTGGGGTTTCTGGGCGTTTTGGGCTATCGACTGATCGGCCTGATGAAGCGCCAGAATCGCGTACAGAGTGACTTGCTGGATGCACGCGACAAACTGCTGGAGGTCAACCGTGGCCTCAAGGTGCTGGCCATGGAGGATGCACTGACGGGGCTGTCCAACCGGCGTCAGTTCGATTTGTTCATCCACTCGGAACTGGGCCGTGCCCGGCGTACTGAATCCGGCTTTGCAGTGTTGATGATCGATGTCGATCATTTCAAAGCGTTCAACGAGCTGTACGGTCACGTCGCCGGGGACGAGTGCCTGCGCAGCATCAGCACGATCATCACCCGGCACACCCAGGTTTCATGGGATTTGGCTGCGCGTTACGGCGGGGAAGAGTTCGCGGTGATCCTGCCCGGGACCGACTATGTCGGAGCGTTTCTGCTGGGGGAGAAAATTCGTCAGGCGGTGTTGCAGGCCGGCATCCCTCACAACGACGCTCCCGAAGGCGTGGTGACGATCAGCCTCGGGGTGGCGGCCTTCGATCCCGCCTCCGGGGACCAGCCGGACGACTTGATCGATGCCGCAGACAAAGCGCTTTACGTGGCCAAGGCGAGCGGACGCAACATGAGTGTGATTGCCAACTAGCACGTTGGCTACCCGCTGGTTTTCGCCGTATCGAAATCAGCGAACTCGGCGCGCATCCTCCCCTGATGCTTGGCCTTGTACAGCAATTTGTCGACCTGCTCGACGAAGGACAGCGCGGTGGCCTGCAACGGCGCTGAAGTGGTGCCCACACCCAGGCTCAGGCTCAGCAGTGACGACACCGCCGAATGCTCATGGGCAATCTGTTGCTGGCGAATCAGGTGCAGGCATTTGTTGGCCACCCGTTTCGCGGATTCGGCATCGGTTTCCGGCAGCAGCCAGATGAACTCTTCGCCGCCGATGCGCGCGATGAAGTCCCGGGGTCGGTTGGCGGCTTGAGACAGGGTCTTGGCCACCTGGCGAAGGCATTCGTCGCCCTTGATGTGCCCGTAATGGTCGTTGTACTGCTTGAAGTAGTCGATATCCAGGATGATCAGCGACAACGGCAGCCCGGTGCGCTGGGCGTTGGCCCATTCGCGCTCCAGCACGGTGTCGAACATCCGGCGGTTGGCGATGCCGGTCAGGCCGTCCTGGAAGGAGTATTCCTCCAGTTGTTTTTGCAGGCGGATCAGGTGCTCTTCGGTTTTCTTGCGCTCGCTGATGTCGAACATGAAGCCCACCAGCGCCTCCACTTCGCCGTCCTTGCGCACCACGTGCACCACGTCGCGAATCCACACGTAATCGCCGGTGCTGGTCAGCGCGCGGTAATCGGCCTCATGGTCGACGCCGGCGCGTGATTGCGAGACGCAGAATTCCACCACATAGGTGCGATCGTCCGGGTGCATGCGCTCGACCCAGTCATCCACCGACACCCAGCTATCCTGTTGCCAGCCCAGCAGCGTTTCGATCTGCGGGCCGATGTAGCTGAAGGTCATGGTCTTCCAGTCGATGCGCCACGGAATGGCTTTGGTCGACTCAAGCAGTGTTTTGTAGACGTCGCTGTCGATTGCACTCATGACGAACTCCACGGAAAGGGCGGCGTCATGTTGCCACTATGCGAGTGAATCAAGCCAGTAGCCGATGAACGGAACAGATGCGCAAGATTGTTCAAGCCATTGGCGACGGCAACTGTCACAGTCTGGTGTCTTTCCCTGGTTGTAGAGCGTTATGTCCAATTCACACCTGCCGCGCGCTGCCTTCCTTCGCGGCGCCGTGGCGATCATGCCGCTGTCCCTGGCCACCGCACCCTGGGGGCTGCTGGCTGGCTCCATGGCCATCGAAGCCAATCTCACCCCTCTGCAAGGCCAGGGCTTGTCGAGCATCGTGTTTGCCGGCGCGGCGCAACTGGTGGCCATCGGCATGCTCAAGGGCGGGGCCGGGGTGTTTTCCATTTTGTTGACCACGCTGTTGCTGACTTCCCAGCATTTGCTCTACGGCATGAGCCTGCGTTCGGTCATTGCCCCGCTGCCGGGGCGCTGGCGCGTGGGGTTGGGTTTTTTGCTCACCGACGAGTTGTTTGCCTTGACCAGCCAACACGACAAACAACAGTTCGACCGCTGGTACGCGCTGGGCGTGGGCCTGACGTTCTATATCGCCTGGAACCTCTTCACGCTGGCCGGCATTGTGCTGGGCAGCAGCATTCCAGGGCTGGAACACCTGGGGCTGGACTTCTCCATCGCCGCCACCTTCATTGCGTTGATTACCCCGGTGGTGCGCAACGTGCCGACGGTGGTTTGCGTGGCGGTGTCGCTGTTCTGCTCGGTGCTGTTCAGCTATTGGCAATGGGGTTCGGCGCTGGTGCTGTCCGGGCTGGCGGGGATGACGGCGGGTTTTGTCTGCAACAAACTCCAGGGGGCACGCACATGATGGTCTGGGCCGTGATTTTCGGGATGGGAATCCTGGTGTTCCTCAACCGCTACGTATTCCTCGAGCCTCGCCTGCCGCTGCGTCTGAGCAGCAATGCCCGCCAGTTTCTCGGCTTTGCCGTGCCCGGCATGCTCACGGCGATCTGCGGGCCGATCGTGTTCATGCCCGACAAACAACTGAACCTGCAATGGGACAATCCCTACCTGCTCAGCTCGGTGGTGGCGGTGGGGCTGGTGCTCTACACGCGCAACACTTTGCTGAGCATGCTGTTGAGCATGGGGTTTTTCTTTTTGCTGCGTTGGTTGCTCTGAATCAGGGCAATCGAAACTGATCTACGCTTAAGGTTGATGACCGATCACTGGGGAGGGAGGTGAACATGGCAACTGAACGCAAAAATCCGGACCTGGAAGACGAGGATGAGCCGTCCGAGGAAGAGCTTGCGCGTGAGCGCAAAAAGAACGTGACATGGAAACATGAAGATCGTAGTCAGCTGTCGGAGCGCGATGAAGAGCGGCCTCTGAAACCGTGATGAGTAGCTCTCTCCTGTGGGAGCGGGCAAGCCCGCTCCCACAGGAGCCCGAGCAGATATCACGCGTCGTCCAGCTGCACCACTTCCGGATGCGCCGCCCGATACCCCAGCATCCTGTCAATCCAGGCATTCAACTCGTTGACCCTCACCCGGTGCCCACCCGGGTAGCGTTTGAGCGTTAAACGCAGGGTTTTGTCGATTTCTGCAACGGCGTGCAGGTTTCGGGTGTTTATGTATTGTTCGATAAAACAGTCAAGTCGGTAGTGTTCGGTCTGGGAACGATAAACGCACTCCAGACCGACGACCTGATCCATTGAGAAATCGTCGCTCATTCAGTTCTCTGCAAGGCTTGATGGAGAAGGGATTTCCTTATTAGTTGACTCTACGGTCATCTGACGACTGTCAGTGGAAATGGTCGCGCATGCTATCGGTAGTTGCTGGGAATGTATCTACGATCGAAGGATTGTCTGACAAGCGGTTAAACGTTTGCGCGGTGTTGCTCTGCGAGTGTTTCTTCAATGAAACACTCTTCTGAAAACAGCTGTTGGATATCACTTTCTCAGCGGCGAAATTGACAGGTTGACCGCTCGCCCGGACGGGTTAAATCACGTGCGCCCGCTGCAACTCAGTCAACGACAAGGCCTTGAGTTGCGCCAGCAACGGGTCACGACGATCACGGGGATGTGCCAGGGGCACTTCCACCTCCTGGCGAATGCGGCTGGGGCGGTTGTCCATGACCAATACCCGATCGCTGAGGTACAGCGCTTCATCGACGTCGTGGGTCACCAGCAGCAGTGCAATGGCGTGACGTTCGGCCAGTTGCAGTAACAGATCCTGCAATTTCATCCGGGTGAAGGCATCCACGGCGCTGAACGGCTCATCGAGCAGCAGCACGTCGGGTCGCGAATACAGGCCGCGGGCGATGGCAACCCGTTGCGCCATGCCGCCCGACAGCGCCTTGGGCAACGCCTCGGCGAAACCGCTCAAACCCACCTCGTCGATCAGTTGGCCGACCCAGGCCTTGTCGTAGTTGCCATCGGCACTGAAGCCGATGTTTTGCGCCACGGTCAGCCAAGGCATCAAACGGGGTTCCTGGAACACGAACGCGACTTCGCCTGCGTTGCTGCGCAGTTCACCGTGGAAGTCCTGTTCCAGCCCGGCGACGATTCGCAGCAAGGTGCTTTTGCCGCACCCGCTGGGCCCCAGCAGGCTGACGGTTTCCCGGGGTTGCAGTTGCAGGTGGATGTTTTGCAGCACCGTGGTGGAGGCGAAGGTCTTTCGCTCCACGCGGATGTCCAACAAGTGGTCGGTCATGGCTCAATCCTCTGCACGTTGGCCGTTGAAAGTGTCGCGCCAGGTGAGCAAGCGCTTCTCAAGCCCGGCGAGCAGGCCGTCGCTGAGTTTGCCCAGCAGTGCCAGGACGATGATGGCCGCCAGCACGATGTCCGGGCGTGAGGTTTCGCGACCGTCACTGAGCAGGTAACCCAGGCCGCGGGTCGCGGCGATCAATTCCGCGGCCACCAGGAACATCCACGCCAGGCTCAGGCCGCTGCGCAGTCCGGTGAACAGGCCGGGCAGGGCGGCGGGCAACAGGATGCGCCGCACCAGGCGCAGGTGGCTGAAACCGTACATTTGCCCGACTTCCACTAGTTTGCGATCGATGTTGCGGATTGCCGCGACGCCGTTGAGGTACACCGGGAAAAAGGCGCCGATGGCGATCAGGACGATTTTCGAGGTCTCGTCGATGCCCAGCCACAGCAGCAACAGCGGTACCCAGGCCAGGCTCGGAATCGAGCGCAGGCCGGCGAAGGTTGGCTCCAGCCAGGCTTCGGCTTCACGGCTCAAACCGACCCAGGCGGCAAAGACCAGGGCCAGGCTGGCGCCGATGGCGAAACCGAGCAACACGCGCAGCAGGCTGGCGGTGATGTGCTTCCACAAAGGGCCTTCGGCGAGGTCGCCGAGGGTCAGGGCGATCTCGCTGGGAGCGGGCATCTGGTAGGACGGCAGCCAGCCGATCCGTACGACGAATTCCAGCAGCAGAAGAATCAGGACAGGCACGGCTAAGCCCTTGAGACGCAAACGCCAGGCATTGCTCAAGGCCAACGGCGCACGCCGGGTTGCCGGTCGTTCGAGGGGCAGGGTTTTGCTTTTGCTGGTCATGGGGTTCTCCAGTGACGACGAATCCGCGACGGGCGCGGATTCGGGCTCTCCCGTAGGCGGTTGTTTACTGACGAGCCACGGTGTCCTTGAAGCCCGTGTCGATCAGTTGGTCGATGACCTGGTCGACATTTACCCCGCGACGCACCAGTTCCTCGGACACCAGGATCGGGGCGGCAGCCTTTGAAGCGATGACGTCCCTGGCGGTCAATTGCGGGCTGCCAAGATCCGTGCGCGACAGTTGCAGCTTGGCAACGTCCAGCGGCAGGCCGGATTCGCTGGCGAGCAGCTTCGCCAGTTCATCAGGGTTTTTCACCGCCCATTCACGGGCCTGTTCGTACGCCTTGAGGACGGTCTGGATGGTTTGCGGGTGTTCTTTCGCATAACGCTCAGTGACGCTGATGACGCCGTAGCTATTGAAGTCGGTGTTGCGATACAGCAGGCGGGAACCGGCCTGGACTTCGCTGGCGGCCATATGCGGATCGAGGCCGGCCCAAGCGTCGACGTCACCTTTTTCCAGCGCGGTGCGGCCATCCGGATGCTGCAGGTGCACCAGTTCCACATCGTTCTTGCTCAGGCCAGCCTGCTGCAGGCTGCGCAGGGTGAACAAGTAGGGGTCGGTGCCTTTGGTGGCGGCGATTTTCTTGCCTTTGAGGTCGGCGACGGTCTTGTAGGGTGAGTCCTTGCGTACGACCAGGGCCGTCCATTCGGCGCGGCTGTAGACGTACACCGATTTGATCGGGCTGCCATTGGCGCGGCTGAGCACGGCGGCCAGGCTGGCGGAGGAAGCGAAGTCGACGCCACCGCTGTTGAGGTATTCCAGCGAGCGGTTGCTGCCCTGGCTCAACACCCAGGTGACCTTGGTCTGGGGCAGGGCTTTTTCCAGAAAACCCTGGTGTTTGAGCGCCAGGCTGACCGGCGAGTAATAGGCGTAATCCAGGTGCACTTCGGCAGGCTGTGGCTGCGCCGCCTGTGCCACGGGTTGCAGGCCGAGAAGCAGGGCGCAGGCGCCCAGCAAGGATCTGACAAACGGAAAACGGGCGGTGGAATTCATCGGGTTGGCTCCGGCAAGGCGTTGAGCTTTCTTATTTCCGAAAGCATGTTTTTATGAAGTGTTCCTATCAGAATGGAATATTGCAGGCTCTGTGCCATATCCGCGATGGGCCGGTTTTGAAGGGGCTTGCACCCGCATCCTGGTCTGGGCGCTGTTGATGGGAAAACACTCTGTCGACCCACTGTTGCTGGGTAAACAGTGACGATGGGCGGTCATGAGCTTATGCATAAATAGAATTTAAAAAGCTGTTATTGAGAGCGTTATGGTCTATGCCATTCACTCCCAAGGAACGCTTCGATGAACCTGTCTCGCTTTGTTCGCGGTCTGTTGACCAGCGCATTGTTTGCTACGCCTGTGGCCCACGCCGCCGATTCTGTCGTCCTGCACATCGGCGATCAGAACTACTACAACGTGCGTGCTTCGGTTGAGGCATCGGGGGTGCTCGAAGGCGCGCCTTACACCGTCGACTGGAAACACTTCCAGGCAGCCGCGCCGCTGGCCGAAGCGTTGAACACGGGCGCGCTGGACGTGGGGTTTCTCGGTGATTCGGGTTTCCTGTTTCTCGCCGCCAAGCAGGCACCGGTGAAACTGATCGGCGTATCCCGGCAGAACCCGGACACCATCGCGTTGCTGGTGCCCAAGGATTCACCGGTCAAGACCATTGCCGATCTCAAGGGCAAGAAAGTCGCCTACTGGCCCGGCGCCTGGAGCCAGCAACTGACCTTGCGAGCATTGCAGCAGGCCAACCTGCCGGAAGACTACGTCGACTTCATCAAATTGATGCCAATCGATGCCGCCGCCGCGTTGCCGCAGGGCAGTATCGACGCCTTTCCGGTGTGGGAGCCCTACATCTCCCAGCAGATTCTGTTCTCCGGTGCCCGACCGATTATCACCGCAAAAAACCTCATGCCCGGGCTGAGCGCCATCGCTGCCTCGACGCCGTCCATCGACAGCAAGCGTGAAGCCATCGCCGACTTCCTGGTGCGCGTGAAAAAGGCCCGGGCGTGGGTCGACAGTCACACCGACGAATACGCCGACCTGTGGGCGAAAAAAGCCAATCTCGATCAGAACGTCTCGCGTCACTGGTTGCGCCAGGCGCACATGACCATCGGCCCGGTTGACGCCCAGGCCGCCAAGGACCTGCAAAGTACGGCGGACTTCCTGTTCAGCGTCAAGGCACTGCCTGCGGCGCTGGCAACGGCGCCGATCATCGATGCTTCGTTCGAGCAGGCACTCACCCGGTAACCAATGCCCGCGGCACCGGAACCAAAGCCCGTGTACCCTGATCCAACCCGCGGCCCGCACACCCGTGCGGCCCCACGGTCTGGACGCTCTTCATGAAACAACTGTTGAATCTATTCGGCGCACTCGCCATTGCCGCAGGCCTGGCAGGGTGCATCGCCGCGCCCATCGAGTTGACGCCGCAGACCGAACAACGCCTGCGCCAGCAGGCCCCGATTCGTTTCCTGCTGACGTTCGACGATGGTCCCAGCGCTTCGAGCTTCTGGAACCCGACCATGACCGTGCTCGACAGCCTGGCCAGCAATCCGGTGCAACCGAACCTCAAGGCGGTTTTTTTTGTTCAGACCGGTGCGCCGCGGGCCGGCGATAGCGATATCGGACGTGAGGTCATGCGCCGTGAGCACGCCGAAGGGCAGATCCTTGGTTTCCACACCGCAACTCACTGGCACACCAACCACCGTTCCCTGAGCCCGGAGGAACTGGAGCAGTCGTTGAGCAAGGGCAGTGCCGACATCGCCGCCATCACCGGTACGGCACCGACCCTCGTGCGCCCCCCGTTCTGGAACTACGACAAACGTGTGTTCGCCGCCTATCAACGACACGGCATGCACGTGTTGCTCACCGACTTGAGCGCCAACGACGGCAAAGTCTGGGGGTTCAATGCCAGCCTGCGGCGGCGCGCGCATTTTCGGCGTTCGATGTCCGAACTGCGTGAGCGCATCGCCCTGGGCGAACTGCCGACCGTCGAGGGGGTGATTCCCGTGGTGGTGACCTTCCACGATCTCAACCGCTACAGCGCCCGACATGCCCGCGAATACCTGCAAATCCTCCTGGACAGCGCCCAGGCGAGCGGTGTGAAAGTCGACGGTAAACCGTTTTACGACGACCAGGCGCAGTTGCTGCGTGCGGCCATGGCACGCACGGTTGGCGATAGCTCACAGGCCGTCAAATTGCCGGGGATCTGGAACTGGATCTGGGATGGCGACAGTCATTGAGGGAGGCTGTGCGGCTGTAATTGCTCGATCATCCGCAGGCAATGATTCAGCCCCGGCGACACATCGCCCACGCGCCGACTGAGGATGATCGGTGAGGTCGCGTTGTCTTCCAGCAGCGGGGTGAAGCCGATGTCGTCGCGGTGCAGCAATTGCACCGAGGCCGGCACCAGGGTCACGCCGATGCCCGCGCCCACCAGGCCGATGGCGGTTTGCAGTTCGTTGGTCCATTGCGCGACGTGAATGCTCACGCCCTGGGATTCGAAGAGGGCAATGACATGATCGGCGTAGCTGGGGCGCGGGTTGCCGGGGTAGAGCACGAAAGGTTCTTTGGCCAGGTCCCGCAGGCTGATGGGGCCGGCCAGTAGACGGTGCCCGGCGGGCAGGGCAGCCACCAGGCGGTCTTGCCTCAGCACCGTCTGGATGATCGCGGGGTCGTCGATGCGGATGCGGCCGAAACCGATGTCGATGCGCCCGGCCTTCAGGGCCTGCACCTGTTGCAAGGTGGTCATCTCCGACAGCCCCAGCTCCAGCTCCAACGGCTCCCCGCTGCGCAGGCGGCGGATCAGTTCGGGCAGCAAGCCATAAAGGGTTGAGGGGGCGAACCCGATGCCCAGCCAGGTTTTTTCGCCCAGGCCGATCCGCCGCGTGTTATCGCAGACCTTGCCCAGTTGTTCGAGCAGCGCCGTCGAGTGTTCGTGGAAAAACCGCCCGGCGTCGGTCAGCTTCAGGGGGCGCCCCCGCTCGAGCAGCAATACCCCCAACTCGTCTTCCAGTTGCTGGATCTGTCGGCTCAAGGGCGGCTGGGCGATGTGCAGCAGCTCAGCGGCGCGGGTGAAATTCAGTGTTTGAGCCAGCACCTGGAAATACCGCAGGTGACGCAGTTCCATGGGACCTCCGTGAAAGTGTCTATGGATACCTTAAAGGTATCAAGCAAGACCAATTCTATATTGGCCTCCGGAAAAAAGCCGTACCAGAATCGGTTCCAGAACTTTAAGAACCTGACGGGTATTGAAATGCTTGCTACCGCCATTGAGTCGATCGAGACGATTATTGTCGACCTGCCGACCATCCGCCCGCACAAGCTGGCCATGCACACCATGCAGAACCAGACCCTGGTGATCATCCGCGTACGCTGTGCCGATGGCATCGAAGGCATCGGTGAATCCACCACCATCGGTGGCCTGGCATATGGCAACGAAAGCCCGGACAGCATCAAGACCAACATCGACACACACTTCGCGCCGCTGCTGCTTGGTCAGGACAGCGCCAATGTGAACGCGGCGATGTTGCGCCTGGAGCGCAGCATCCGGGGCAATACCTTCGCCAAGTCCGGCATCGAAACCGCGCTGCTCGACGCCCAGGGCAAACGCCTGGGCCTGCCGGTCAGTGAGCTGCTCGGTGGTCGTGTGCGCGACGCGTTGCCGGTGGCCTGGACCCTGGCCAGCGGTGACACCGCAAAAGACATCGCCGAAGCCGAGAAAATGCTCGACCTGCGCCGCCATCGCATCTTCAAGCTGAAAATCGGTGCGGGTGAAGTCAATCGCGACCTGGCCCACGTCATTGCTATCAAGAAAGCCCTGGGCGACCGCGCCAGCGTGCGGGTCGACGTCAACCAGGCCTGGGACGAAGCAGTGGCGCTTCGCGCTTGCCGAGTTCTGGGAACTAACGGCATCGATCTGATCGAACAGCCGATATCGCGCAACAACCGTGCGGGCATGGCACGCCTGAATGCCATGAGCCCGGCGCCAATCATGGCTGACGAGTCCATTGAGTGCGTGGAAGACGCGTTCAACCTGGCCCGCGAAGGTGCGGCCTCGGTGTTTGCCCTGAAGATCGCCAAGAACGGTGGCCCCCGTGCCGTGCTACGCACCGCCGCCATCGCCGAAGCAGCCGGTATCGCGTTGTACGGCGGCACCATGCTTGAAGGTGGCCTGGGCACCATGGCGTCGGCACATGCCTTTGTCACCCTGAACAAACTGGCGTGGGACACCGAGTTGTTCGGTCCGCTGCTGCTGACCGAAGACATTCTCAGCGAACCGCTGATTTATCGAGATTTCGAGTTGTACGTGCCGAATACACCAGGTTTGGGATTGAACCTGGATGAAGAACGCCTGGCGTTTTTCCGTCGCGACAAAACATCCACTGCCATTCATCCCGTCTGAGGAGAGCATTATGCTGTTCCACGTAAAGATGACCGTGAATTTGCCGGTCGACATGAATCCGGAAGCCGCCGCCAGGCTCAAGGCCGACGAGAAAGCCCTGGCCCAGCGCCTGCTGGAGCAAGGCAAGTGGCGCCACCTGTGGCGCATTGCCGGCCATTACGCCAATTACAGCGTGTTCGATGTCGACAGCGTCCAGGAGCTGCATGATCTACTCATGCAATTGCCGCTGTTCCCATACATGGCCATCGAGATCGATGCGTTGTGCCGCCATCCTTCTTCGATCCGAGACGACGATCGCTGAACCCAGCCTGTTCAGCCTGCTTCGACCATAATTACAAGATGAGGAACCCACCCAAATGAACGTCAAGATTTCCCAGACTGCCCACGCCCAGAAATTTCTCGAAGACGCCAGCGGCCTGCTCAATGACGCCGGCAATCCACGGGTCAAAGCGTTGATTCACCGCATCCTGCGCGATTCGGTGAACATCATCGAAGACCTGGCGGTGACCCCGGAAGAATTCTGGAAAGCCGTCAACTACCTCAACGTGCTGGGCGCGCGCCAGGAAGCCGGGCTGGTAGTAGCCGGGCTCGGCCTGGAACACTACCTTGACATGCTGATGGACGCCGAAGACGAGCAGGCCGGTAAAGCCGGCGGCACCCCTCGCACCATTGAAGGCCCGCTGTACGTGGCCGGTGCACCGTTGTCCCAGGGTGAAGCGCGCCTGGATGATGGCGTCGATCCGGGCGTGACCCTGTTCATGCAGGGTCGGGTGTTCAACACCGCTGGCGAACCGCTGGCCGGCGCCGTGGTGGATGTGTGGCACGCCAACACTGGCGGCACTTATTCGTACTTCGATACCACGCAATCGGAATTCAACCTGCGTCGCCGCATCGTCACCGATGCTGAAGGCCGTTATCGTTTTCGCAGCATCGTGCCGTCGGGCTACGGTTGCCCGCCGGACGGTCCGACCCAGCAACTGCTCGATCAACTGGGCCGTCATGGCCAGCGCCCGGCGCATATTCACTTCTTCATCTCGGCGCCGGATCATCGCCACCTGACCACCCAGATCAACCTCGACGGCGACCAATACCTGCACGATGATTTTGCCTACGCCACCCGCGACGAGTTGATCGCCAAAATCACCTTCAGCGAAGACCAGGCCCGCGCAGCGGCCCACGGTGTGAGCGGGCGGTTTGCCGAGATCGATTTTGATTTCACCCTGCAGGGTTCGGCGCAGCCGCAAGAGCAGCAGCGGCATGAGCGGGTGCGTGCCCTCGAAGATTGATGGCCCTCACCCCTGTAGGAGCGAGCATGCTCGCGATGGACGCAAAGACTCCGCGGGGCATCAGGTACCCCGCGTTATCGTTGACGACCATCGCGAGCATGCTCGCTCCTACAGGTATATGATTTAACGCATAACAACCCGAGTACCCGATGATGCAAGCGCCACTACTCAGTCAGCGCAGCGCCGTGTTCGATCATGCCGACCCGTATGCGGTGTCCGGCTACGTCAACCAGCATGTCGGTAATCACTGCATCCTGATGCCGCGTACCGGGCAGCCGTTGGCCAGTCTCAATCACCGCAAGTTCGCAAGCCTCGACCTGTGCCGCATCAGTTACGGCGCCAGTGTGCGAGTCACCTCTGGTGCCCTGGAGAGCATCTATCACCTGCAAGTGCTGCTGCGGGGCAATTGCCTGTGGCGTGGGCACGGTCAGGAGCATTACTTCGCCCCCGGCGAGCTGCTGTTGATCAACCCCAATGACCCGGTGGACCTGACGTACTCCGCCGACTGCGAAAAATTTATCCTCAAGGTCCCGACCCCGCTGCTCGAATCAGTGTGCGACGAGCAGCGCTGGCGTTATCCGGGGCGGGGCGTGCGGTTTCTCGAGAACCGCTACCAGCTCGACGAACTGGAAGGATTTGTCGGTCTGCTGGCGATGATCTGTCAGGAAGCCGAAGCCAGTACGCCGATGCCCAAAGTTCAGGAGCACTACGCGCAGATCATTGTCAGCAAGATGCTCACCCTGATGCAGACCAATGTCAGTCGCCTGGAAATCGGTTCACAGACGGCCACCTTCGACGCCATCGCAGACTACATCGCCAGCCATCTCAAGCATGACCTCGACAGTGAAGACCTGGCCCGCCAGGCGCACATGAGCGTGCGTTCGCTGTATGGGCTGTTCGAGCGCAATGCCGCCACCACGCCCAAAAACTACATCCGCCGCAAACGTCTCGAGCGCATCCATGCCTGCCTGAGCGACCCGACCTGCCACGTGCGCAGCGTCACCGAAGTGGCGATGGACTACGGTTTCCTGCACCTGGGCCGTTTCGCCGACAGTTACCGTAAACAGTTTGGCGAATTACCGTCCGACACCCTCAAGCGCCGTTGATCCCGGCTTCTGCACAAAACGGATAAAGGTCTGCACCCCGCGGATAGTCCACCCCATTGCCCCGTCCTAGCATGAGCCTGCCTGAACAATAACAATGGAGGCGGTGGCCATGACCCTGCGACCTGAATACCTTCACGCCTTGCTCGAAGATGATCCTGAACAAGGCGTCTATCGCTGCAAACGCGAGATGTTCACCGATCCGCGCCTGTTCGACCTGGAGATGCAGCACATCTTCGAAGGCAACTGGCTGTACCTGGCGCACGAAAGCCAGATTCCCAACGTCAACGATTTCTACACTACCACCATGGGGCGCCAGTCGATCTTCATCGCGCGCAACAAGGACGGTGTGCTCAATGCCTTCATCAACGCCTGCAGTCACCGTGGTGCGACCCTGTGCCGGCACAAGTCCGGCAACAAGAGTTCCTATACCTGCCCGTTCCATGGCTGGACCTTCAACAACTCCGGCAAGCTGCTTAAAGTCAAAGACCCGGCCAATGCCGGTTATCCATCGAGTTTCAACTGCGACGGTTCCCACGACCTGACCAAGGTGGCGCGCTTCGAGTCCTATCGCGGTTTCCTGTTCGGCAGCCTCAAGGCCGATGTTCTGCCGTTGGTCCAGCATCTGGGCGAGTCGGCGAAAATCATCGACATGATCGTCGATCAATCCCCCGAAGGCCTGGAAGTGCTGCGCGGTTCGTCCAGCTACATCTACGAAGGCAACTGGAAACTCACCGCCGAAAACGGCGCCGATGGCTACCACGTCAGCTCAGTGCACTGGAATTATGCCGCCACCCAGAACCAGCGCAAGCAGCGCGAGGCCGGTGACAGCAACCCGACCATGAGCGCCGGTAGCTGGGCGAAGCAGGGAGGTGGTTTCTACTCCTTCGACAAGGGCCATATGCTGCTCTGGACGCGCTGGGCCAACCCCGAGGATCGCCCACTGTACGAGCGTCGCGATGAACTGGCGCAGGATTTTGGCCAGGCGCGCGCCGACTGGATGATCGAGAACTCGCGCAACCTGTGCCTGTACCCCAACGTCTACCTGATGGACCAGTTCAGCTCGCAGATTCGCATTGCCCGGCCGATCTCGGTGGACCGCACGGAAATCACCATCTACTGCGTCGCGCCCAAGGGTGAAAGCGACCACGCACGCGCCAGTCGCATCCGTCAGTACGAGGACTTCTTCAACGTCAGCGGCATGGCCACTCCCGACGATCTGGAAGAGTTCCGCTCCTGCCAGACCAGCTATCAAGGCAGCGTCACCACCTGGAACGACATGTCCCGTGGCGCCGAGCACTGGATCGAAGGTGCCGACGACGCCGCAAAGGAAATCGACTTGCATCCACTGCTCAGTGGCGTGCGCACTGAAGACGAAGGTCTGTTCGTGCTGCAGCACAAATACTGGCAGCAAACCATGCTCAAGGCCTTGGCGGTCGAGCAATCGAAGTTGATCGCCGTGGAGGATGTGCAATGAACATTTCCCACGACACCGTGCGCGATTTTCTCTACCGCGAAGCGCGCTACCTCGATGACCGGCAATGGGACGAATGGCTGGAACTGTACGCCGCCGACGCGACTTTCTGGATGCCGTCCTGGGACGACAACGACGAGCTGACCGAAGACCCGCAGCGGGAAATTTCGCTGATCTGGTACGGCAACCGCACAGGCCTCGAAGATCGGGTTTTCCGTATCAAGACCGAGCGTTCCAGTGCCAGCGTTCCGGACACCCGCACTTCCCACAATATCAGCAACATCGAGCTGCTGGAGCAGACCGACGGCGTGTGCAAGGTGCGCTGCAACTGGCACACCCTGAGCTTTCGCTACAAGACCGTCGACAGCTACTTCGGCAGCAGTTTCTACACCCTGGACATGCGCGGCGAAAACCCGCTGATCCTGGCCAAGAAAGTGATCCTGAAGAACGACTACGTTCGTCAGGTCATCGATGTTTACCACTTGTGAGGGCGACGTCATGACTCATTCCATCGCATTCAATTTTGAAGACGGCGTCACCCGTTTCATCGACGCCAATGTGGGCGAGACCGTGGCCGATGCCGCCTACCGCCAGGGCATCAACATCCCGCTCGATTGCCGCGACGGCGCCTGTGGCACCTGCAAGTGTTTTGCCGAAGCCGGCCAGTACGACCTGGGTGAGGAGTACATCGAAGACGCCCTCAGCGCCGAAGAGGCCGAGCGGGGTTTCGTCCTGACCTGCCAGATGCGCGCGCAGAGCGATTGTGTGGTACGAGTGCCGACATCCTCCGAAGTCTGCCGCACCCGTCAGGCCAGTTTTGAGGCGACCATCAGCGCCGTTCGCCAGTTGTCCGACAGCACCATCGCGCTGTCGATCAAGGACGAGTCGTTGAGCAAGCTGGCGTTTCTGCCGGGCCAGTATGTAAACCTGGGGATTCCCGGTAGCGAGCAGACGCGTGCCTATTCATTCAGCTCCTTGCAGCGCGATGGCGAAGTGAGCTTCCTGATTCGCAATGTGCCGGGTGGCCTGATGAGCAGCTTTCTCACCGGCATGGCCAAGGCCGGCGACCGCATGCGCCTGGCAGGTCCCTTGGGCAGTTTTTACCTGCGCGACATTCGCAGGCCGTTGTTGCTGCTCGCCGGCGGCACCGGGCTGGCGCCGTTCACCGCGATGCTGGAGAAGATTGCCGAGCAGGGCAGTGAGTACCCGCTGCATTTGATTTACGGCGTGACCCACGATTTCGACCTGGTGGAACTCGATCGCCTGGAAGCCTTCGCTGCGCGCATCCCCAACTTCACCTACAGCGCCTGCGTGGCCAGCCCCGACAGCCAGCATCCGCTCAAGGGCTACGTCACCCAGCACATCGAGCCGCAGCATTTGAACGACGGCGACGTCGACGTCTACCTGTGCGGCCCGCCGCCGATGGTGGAAGCGGTGAGCAAGTACATAGGTGAGCAGGGCATCACGCCAGCGAATTTCTACTTCGAGAAATTCGCCGCCAGCGCGGCGTAACTGAATTGTCCCCCCGTGGGAGCGGGCTTGCTCGCGATGAGGCCGGCACATCCAACATTGATGTTGCCTGACCCACCGCTTTTGCGAGCAAGCCCGCTCCCACAGTTGACTGTGTCGAATTTGAACGTTGTGGGAGTACACATGAACCGTTTCCAGGAAAAAGTCGCCCTGATCACCGGCGCCGCCCAAGGCATCGGTCGCCGGGTCGCCGAGCGCATGGCGGCCGAGGGCGCCCGGTTGATCCTGGTGGATCGCTCCGAGCTGGTGTTCGAAGTGCAGCAGCAACTGTCTGGCAGTTGCCAGGTGTTGGCCCTGACCGCTGACCTTGAGCAATACGAGGAGTGCAGCCGAGTCATGCAAACCGCCGTCGAGCGGTTCGGTCGGCTCGATGTGCTGGTCAACAATGTGGGCGGCACCATTTGGGCCAAGCCGTTCGAGCACTACGAGGCAGCGCAGATCGAGGCCGAAGTGCGTCGCTCACTGTTTCCGACCCTGTGGTGTTGCCATGCGGCGCTGCCGTACATGCTGGAGCAGGGCAGCGGGGCGATCGTCAACGTGTCATCGATTGCCACTCGCAGCGTCAATCGCGTTCCCTACGGTGCGGCCAAAGGTGGGGTCAATGCGTTGACCGCCTGCCTGGCATTCGAGACCGCCGGGCGCGGGGTGCGGGTCAATGCCACGGCACCGGGGGGCACCGAAGCACCGCCAAGGCTGATCCCGCGTAACAACGCCCAGCAGAGCCCGCAGGAAAAAGTCTGGTACCAGCAGATCGTCGATCAGACCCTGGACAGCAGCTTGATGAAGCGTTATGGAACGCTGGATGAGCAGGCGGGCGCGATTCTGTTCCTGGCCAGTGACGAGGCGTCGTATATCACCGGCGTTACCCTTCCGGTCGGGGGTGGCGATCTCGGCTGAGTTACAGGCGTCGTTGAAACGCCTTGACGATCCTGAGCGTCGCATCGCTGGCGTCCAGGTTCTGCACGGCATTCAGCGGATACCACTGGCAGTCGAAGATCTCATTCAACGGGCGTGCCTCGTCCAGGTTCAACACCGACGCCTCGAACACGTGGTGTCGAGTATTGCCGGCTTCGAGCTGCATCAGGTACAGCACGTCATCGACGGCCAGGCCGGTTTCTTCCTGTAATTCACGCACGGCCGCGCTCGCGTGGGTCTCGCCTCGCTCGATTTTTCCGCCGGGCAGCGTCCAACGACATTTGGGCTTGCGAACCAGGAGGACGTGCCGGTCCTGCTCGCAAATGACGGTTGCGCGTACTTTCATGGGGTGCCTAATAGCTCAGTGCCACAATTATGTCATAAAAATGCAATATTTGAGCCGTCGCCAATACTTCGCGGCTTATAGAGGGTTTGAGAGGGTGCTTGAAACAAAAGTGCAATCTAATATTGGATCCTCACACGACGTCTGGTCCGCATTGGTGCAGGAAGTGGGTGTAAGGTAGCCGAGTCAGTGCTCAAAGACGTGACCGAAAGGAGGTGGCTTATGAGCGTTCCGATGCTGAACAAGATGCACATGAACGGCTATGACGTAGTCAGTGTGAACAACGGCCCTTGGCGGGTCTGCACCCCGGGCGACCGGCTGGGCGCCTTTGACAGTCGGGAAGAGGCGCTGGCGTTTGCGGCGTCTTTGCCGGGGTACAGGCCGCGTGCCAAAAAAACCAATGCCCACTGAAGGGCTTTGCTGTGGGGGCGGGCTTGCTAGCGAAAGCGGTGGGCCAGTTCCATGCTTGTCGGTTGACACACCGCATCGCGAGCAAGCTCGCTCCTACAGTTGTCAGGCAGGCTTATTGCGACTGATCACCTTCGCCTTCACTTCCTCGGCATACCCTGCCAGCCGTTGTTCATCTCCCTGAAACAGATCGCATAACCTGTGAACGGCCTGCGCATCCACGTCATTACCCGACTGTCGCAGCTGTTCCGCCAGGCGCAACAGCTCCACCGCCGACCACCTCAAATCCGAGGCAATGCCTTGCAAGTCCCGCCGCAGTTCGTTTTCAGATTCATTGAGCCACATGATGATCTCCCGAAAATGCTCGCTACGAAATTTTAGCCTCGATCTTCCTGTCCAAGAGCTACATTTTCTTTTTTGGGATAAGGATGCGCGATGCGGACTCTGGTGGCGGGAATCGTAGTGGGGATGTTGGCGGGGTGTTCATTGCCGGCCTCGGTGGTGCCGGGTGAGCCGAACTTCAGCAAATACAGTGAAAAGCCGCCCAAGGAGCTGGCTGCGTGCGTATTGCCGGCCTGGCAGAAGGAAGTCTCCAAGGCAACGCAAGTCGGGATTTCCAACGGCTACCGGATCACCGCGCCCGGCATGATCAGTGCGGATGAGACGCTGGATATCGTCAAAAACAAGGACGGCAGCCGGGTTTCGTTGTACCAGGGGCCGCCCTGGGCCAAGTCCGGTGCACTGCGCGAGGCCGTTCGCACCTGTTTGTGAGGGATCAGTCTGCGACTTCGGTCGTCGGGATAACCACTGCGGCAGTGCTTTTTTTGTCTCGCCGGTCGTTGAGCCATTCATCGACCTGACCGTTGAACGCCGCCGGGGCCTTGCGTCCCACTCTTCTGGCCAGATCAAGGATGGTCTGCTGGGCCAGTGCTTCTTCCATGCGTTTTTGCGCGGTGAGCATGACCGCATGGATCGCACAGTGTCCCGATACCGCCCAATCGGGCGTGCAGCCATCGAACAAGGCGCAACGTCCGCGAATTTCACGGCATTCGAAGATCTGCTTTTGCCCATCGATGGCATTGACGATATCCAGCACGCTGATTTCGTCCGAAGGCCGCGCCAGTTTAAACCCGCCGCGCACGCCTTCAGTGGCCACCACCAATTTTGCCTTGGCCAGTTTGGTGAATATTTTCGCCAGATAGTCCAGGGGCACGCCTTGCAATTCAGCCAGGTCGCGCACGCTCGCCTCACGGGTGTCGCCGCAGTTGCCCACCAGAAAAACCAGGCAATGGATGCCGTACTCAACGCCCGCGCTGTAAAGAGACATATCAATCTCCGACTAATGTTGTCGCAAATTCTAGCAGTCTGAATATCGACAGGCAATCTGGAAGGCTTTCCCTTGGTGGCTGGTGTGCTTCAAGATCTTTGTTTTAAGGGGTATGGGCGAAGTCGATAGTGGCTATCTACAAAAACCGATTGCGTCGATTAACTAGGATCAATATAGTCGTAGTTGTTCGGTGGGTGCTGACAGCCTGCCACCTTCCAGTCATTCATTGATCGGCTTTCTCGCGGAGTTACAAATGAAACAGCACATCCTGGTAATCGGCGCAGGTTTTGGAGGTTTGTGGACAGCATTGAGCGCGACCCGCCTGCTCGACATGCACGGCCACACCAACGTGGAAGTCACCGTCCTGGCCCCGCAGGCCGAGCTGCGCGTGCGTCCGCGCTTCTATGAACCCAATGCTCATCAACTGGCCGCACCGATTGGCGAGCTGCTCGATTGTGTGGGTGTGAAGTTCATCAAGGGTGCTGCCGAGACCATCGATGTTGCCCACAAACGGGTCGGCTACATCGACGCTGCGGGCGTCGAACAGTCGTGCAGCTACGACAAACTCGTTCTGGCCACGGGTAGCCGCTTGGCCATTCCGCCGACCAGCGGCGTGGCAGAGCATGCCTTCGACGTCGATCAAATCGAGCAGGCCGTACGGCTGGAAAATCACCTCAAATCCCTGGCCCATCTGCCGGACAGCAAGGCGCGCAACACCGTCGTCGTCGCCGGTGGCGGTTTTACCGGGATTGAAACGGCGACCGAAATGAGCGCACGCCTGCGAGCCATCCTTGGCGAGAACGCGGACATCGACGTGATCATCGTCGATCGGGGGAGCAAGATTGGTGGCTCCATGGGCGAAGAAATTGCCCTGTCGATCGAAGAAGCCAGCATCGCAACCGGCGTGAAATGGCACCTCAAGGCCTCGGTGGATTCTGTCGATGCCAAGGGTGTAAACCTCAGCGATGGCGAGCGAATCGACGCCATGACCGTGGTCTGGACCACTGGCGTGCGCGCCAGCGCCTTGACCGAACAGATCCCGGCGGAGCGCGATCATCTGGGCCGCCTGCATGTGGACAGCCATCTGAAAGTCGTCGGCCAGGACGACATCTTCGCCACTGGCGACGTGGCCTACGCGGCATCCGACGAGATCGGAAACTACGCGCTGATGACCTGCCAGCACGCAATCATGCTGGGGCGTTACGCCGGCAATAACGTTGCGGCGCAGATCCTTGGCGTGGACGGATTTGCCTACAGCCAGCCCAAGTACGTGACATGCCTGGACCTGGGGGCTTGGGGCGCGGTGTACACCGAGGGCTGGGATCGCCAGGTGAAACTGGTGAGGCAGGAGGCCAAGGCGCTGAAAACCCAGATCAACACCGTATGGATCTACCCGCCAGCCGCCAACCGCGAAGCTGCCTGGGCGGCGGCTGATCCGCTGATCCCGATCGCGTGATCCGGCCGTAGCCCTTACACACACAAACTGTAGGAGCGAGCTTGCTCGCGATGGACTCAAGAGCAACGCGGGGTATCAGGTGTCCCGCGTTATCGTTGGCCTCCATCGCGAGCAAGCTCGCTCCTACAGGAATGGCTTGTGCGTGTGAAATTAATCATATAAATTTTCATGAAATTTAAATAACAAAATTTCATGAGCCTCCCGCATGTTTCAACAATCCACCCGGCACGTCCCCAGCTACTACGCCCATGCCTGCGCTGATCACCTGGTCGAGCGTGCCCCCCTGGAAGGTGAGCACGACACCGAAGTGTTGATCATTGGCGCCGGTTTCAGTGGTTTGCACACGGCGTTGCGCCTGGCCCTGGCTGGCAAGCGTGTCACCTTGCTGGAAGCCAGCCGTGTGGCGTGGGCGGCGTCGGGGCGTAATGGTGGTCAGGCGATTCTCGGTTGGTCGTGCGATATGCCGCCACTGGAAGCTGCGCTGGGTTACGAGCGGGCGCGCCGCTTGTGGGATGGTATGCGCTGGGCCGCGCAGGAATTGCGCGCCTTGCCGGCGCGGCATGATTTCGAGTGTGACTACCGCGCCGGACACCTGTGGACGTCGGTGCTGCCACGTCGGGTCGATTTGCTCACCGAGTGGCAGCATGAGGCCAGCCACAAGTGGGGCCACGACGGTTTGCAGTTCATTCCCCGTGAACAGTTGCCGCAATGGGTCGCCAGTGAGCGTTATCAGGCGGGGTTGTATGACCCCGAGGGCGGCCACCTGAATCCGCTGCGTCTCGCCCTCGGTTTGGCCGCTTCCATCGAAAACGCGGGCGGGCACATTCATGAGCAGAGCAAGGCACTGAGCTATCGCGAAGAAGGCGGGCGCTACGTGGTGGCCACCGAGCGCGGCCGTGTTCGGGCCGATGTGCTGGTGCTGGCCTGCAATGCCTATCTGGATCGACTCGACCCGCAACTGGCGAGCTGCGTGTTGCCCGTGGGCACTTATCAGGTCGCTACCGCGCCGCTTTCCCAAGGGCTGGCCACCGCGCTGCTGCCGAGCAATGCCTGCGTCACCGACAACCAGTTTGTCCTCGACTATTTCCGTCGCACGCCCGATCACCGCCTGCTGTTCGGTGGCGGCTGTACCTACCTGGGCGGCATGCCCAAGGACATCGCGGCGGCTACTCGACCGTTCCTGGAGCGTGTGTTCCCCCAGCTCAAGGGCGTGGAGCTGGAGTTCGCCTGGGGCGGACACATCGATCTGACCCTCAAGCGCACACCCGATATCGGCCGGCGCGGCGATCTTTACTGGCTCCAGGGCTACTCGGGCCACGGCGTGTTGCCGACATTGGCGGCGGCTCGTGCGGTGTCTGACGCGATACTTGGCCAGCCCGACGAGTTGGGCTTGTACCAGGGCCTGGTCAACGGCAGCTTCCCCGGCGGCAAATACATGGCCGCCCCGCTGGAAGCCATCGGCAAAGCCTGGTATCGCTTGCGCGACAGCCTTTGAACCGCACATTTTCGGAACGTTATCGAATGGACAGGCAAGAAGAAATCTCGGCGCTGGCGATCCTGATCCAGGACCTGCGCAAGCACAAAAAGTACACGCTCAAGGACCTGGCGGACAAAATCGGCCGCTCGGTGGGTTTTCTCTCGCAGGTCGAGCGCGGGCTCTCCCGGCCGACGGTGGCGGACCTGACCGCGATCAGCGAAACCCTCGGCGTGCCGACGACCTATTTCTACAGTTTGCCCAAGCCCATGGCCCTCCCGTGGGTGACCCGCCCCGACGAGCGCCGCACGTTGTACTACGCCGACGGGATCACCGACATCCTGGTCTCGCCGAAAATGCGCGCATCGTTCTCGATGCTCGAAAGCCTGCTCGAGCCCGGCGCCAGCAGCGGCGAGCGGCACATGAACGACAGCTCGGAGCAGGGCGGTTACGTGCTCGAAGGGCAACTCACGCTTTGGCTCGATGACGCCGAGCCAGTCACGCTTGAGGCCGGGGACAGTTTCCAGCTCGCCAGCCATGCCCATTGCCGCTACGGCAATCGCTCCGATCAACTCACCCGGGTGCTCTGGGTCTACACCTGATAAAAACAAGGGAACACAACGATGGACGCTGTCTGCTCTGATCTGGTTGCTGAAGTGCGCGCGTTTCGCGAGCGCTACCCCGACGTGCGCTACGTCGACCTGATTTCCCTGGACATCCCGGGGCATTTCTACGGCAAGCGCTATCCGATCGACCTGCTCGAAAAGGTCGCCGCTGGCAGTGCGCTCAAACTGCCGCAGAACTGTGTATTGCTCGGCACCCAGGGCGGGCTGTTCAAGATTGGCGACTATTGCTTCAACGACGGTGACCCGGATGCGCCGCGCCGCCTCGTGCCAGGCACCCTGAAGATCGTCGACTGGGAAAAGCAGCCCGTGGGCCAGATGCTGATTACCTCCAGCGACACGGAAAAACCCATTGTATTCGAACCACGGGAAGTGCTGGCGCAGGTACTGGCGCGGCTGAAACGCAAAGGCATTTTCCCGGTAGTGGCCTTCGAGCTGGAGTTCTACCTGTTCGATCGCCAGTTGCGTGAAGGTTTGCCACAGTTTGCCCGGGATGCAGCGACCGATGACGCCGATGACCAGCCCAACATGCACATCGAACGGCTGACGCGTTTCGCGCCAGTGCTCGATGACATGGTAGAGACCGCAAGGGCACAAGGCATCGACACCACGGTGATCACCGCCGAACTGGGGCCGGGCCAGTTCGAAATCAATTTCGGCCACCTCGACGATGGTCTCCGCGCCGCCGACTGGGCCGCACTGTTCTGCCGCAGCACCCGTGGTGTGGCGATGAAGCACGACTACCGCGCCAGCTTCATGTCCAAACCTTATTTGCAGCATCCGGGTAGCGGCATGCATGTTCACGTGAGCTTGTATGACCAGGCGGGCAACAACTTGCTGGCCGCCAATGACCAGAAACCGTTGCGCCATGCCATCGCAGGCTGCCTGCAACTGATCCCGCACTGCATGCCGATCTTCGCGCCGAACCACAACGCCATGCGGCGCCTGAGCGGCACCACCAACATTGCCACGCGGGCCAGTTGGGGCTTTGAAGATCGTGACGCCTGCGTACGCGTGCCCGAGTCGGACCCGAAAAACCTGCGCATCGAACATCGCCTGTCAGGCGCCGATGCCAACCCGTACCTGGTGCTGGCCGCTATCCTCGTGGGCATGGAGCATGGGCTGGAGGCACAGCAGGAGCCGATCAAGCCGCTCAACGAAGATCGCGGCAGTGGCGTGGACTTCCCGACGGAAATGCTGGAGGCCGTGCGCGCCATGCAAAATCATGAGCCTGTGCGCGAGGGGCTGGGCGCGGAGTTCTTGATGGTCTACTGCGAAAACAAGCGCCAGGACCATCTGGCCTTCCTGCAGGACATCAGTGCCCGTGAGTACCGCTGGTACCTGTAAATGGACCACCTGTCGCGCAGCGTCCCCGGAAAACATGTGGATATTGAAGGGGTTAAAGGTGTTTTTAACCATGCAGTGAACTAAAATATCTTGTTACATGGTGAAAATGACCGTAACATTCGGCCCGCGTTCACCACCACGGTTTATGCATTTTTAGATCCCGGGCGTCCATCAGCTGCCCGGGATTTTTTTTGCCTGTCATTGGCGGGCGAGTGCACAAACCTCAGCGGGCGTTCCAGTCTTCGACAGATTTTTTTTTGAAATCAAGGGGTTGTCAGCCCCGGCAAATCAGTCCATAATTCACGCCATCGAAAGCACTGATCGCTGAAAAAGCTCAATGTTTTCAAGGAGTTGGATCTTGAATCTACTCCAGGTTTGTACGCCTTTGATGTTGTTTCAATTGCATCAGGGGCATTGGGGCCGAGTAGCAAAATGGTTATGCAGCGGATTGCAAATCCGCCTACGCCGGTTCGATTCCGACCTCGGCCTCCACTCTTAAAATAGCTCCGTAGATCAATGATTTACGGAGCTTTTTTATTTGCGCCACCCAGCAAGATTTAGTCTTGAAAAGGGCCTGCGCGAACTTGCTTCACCCGGACGGGATGTATATATTTCGTCCTCTGTTTTACAAGCGTCAGAACTGACAGACCTACACGTGTCAGTGTTCAGATCGCTTGACCGCGCTACCGCCCGAATGGCGAAACTGGTAGACGCATGGGACTTAAAATCCCCCGCTCGTAAGGGCGTGCCGGTTCGATTCCGGCTTCGGGCACCATTCAAAACCAAGGGTTTGCGGGCGAAAGCCGACGCAAACCCTTGTTCGTTTCCAGCTCGCACATTCGCGAGCCCCCCATCACCCCGTGATAAACGCCAACAAATCTGCATTGATCGTCTCTGCGTGCGTCGTGCACATGCCGTGTGGCAGGCCAGGGTAGGTTTTCAGCGTGCCATGCTTGAGCAGTTTGATGCTCAGGCGTGCGGAGTCTTCGATGGGCACGATCTGGTCGTCTTCTCCGTGCAGCACCAGGGTGGGCACTTGGATCATTTTCAGGTCTTCGGTGAAGTCGGTTTCGGAGAAGGCCTTGATGCAGTCGTATTGCGCCTTGGCACCGCCGTTCATACCCTGGCGCCACCAGTTGTCGATCACCGGTTGCGAGACTTTGGCGCCTGGCCGGTTGAAGCCATAGAAAGGGCCGGCCGCGACGTCTCGGTAGAAGTTCGCGCGGTTGGCGGCGAGTGCTTCGCGAAAACCATCGAATACTTTCAGGGGCAAGCCACCGGGATTTTTTGCCGTTTGCAGCATGATGGGCGGGACGGCGCCGATCAGCACGGCCTTGGCGACGCGACCATTGCCGCCATGGCGTGCGACGTAGCGGGCTGCTTCGCCGCCACCGGTGGAGTGACCGATGTGGACGGCGCCCTTGAGGTCGAGGTGGGCTGCCAGTTCGGCGAAGTCGGCGGCGTAGGTGTCCATGTCGTTGCCGGTGGCGGTCTGGCTGGACCGGCCGTGACCACGGCGGTCATGGGCGATCACGCGAAAGCCTTTGCTCAGGAAGAACAGCATCTGGTTATCCCAGTCGTCCCCGGACAGCGGCCAGCCGTGATGGAAAACGATGGGTTGGCCGGTGCCCCAGTCCTTGTAGAACAGACGGGTGCCGTCCTTGAGTGTGAGGTAGCCCGAACCCTGATGGTTTGATCGGCTGGCTGGCGCTGTGGGCCTACCCGGCTGACCTGCCAGGGCAGGCACGGCCACTGCCAATGCGGCCACCGTCAGGCCAGCGTTCATCAGGGCACGGCGGGAGGTTCCTTGGATTTCGTCGGTCATGGTGAGCGTTCTCGTCTGGGTGCCGCGTTTGCGGCGGATGAACGAGAACACTATGCCCAGGCAGGACACGGAACCATCGTCCATGTGTATCGCATTGCCATACTTAAGTTTTGCCGCCGCAGGCGGCTGCGCTATGGCTGGCTGCCCCATTCCTGACGCCGCTCGACGCCCGCAGGGTTGCCCGTGTTCACCAGGCGTCTCTCCACCAGAATATTCTGTAAGGCCTGGCGGGCGCTGGGGTCCAGTTGATGTTCGCGTTCCTTGAGCTCCAGCAGGATCGGACTGGACCACATGCGATAGGTTTTCTCGGCTTCATGAATACGTGTCATCGCTCCTCCTTGATCAGGTGTTCACACAACAGGTCGACGCTGGCTGGATGCGTTATCAATCCTAGCCGAGCAAACCCGTTATCGCCCCAGCCGAACGTCGTTCTCTTGCCTGTCAACTTGTCGCACCGTCGCGATGCCCAACGCGTCTTGGACGTTGATGCTCGCGGTTCAGAGAGAAGGCATTTTTAGCGGGCAAAAAAAGACCCGCATGCGGGCGGGTCAGGGTTCAAAAAGGAGTGATTTGACTGTACGAAGGCCAATGTGAATACGGCGTGAAACCGCCAGGCAAAAAAAGCCCGACACCCGATCTGGGCGGTGTTTGGCGACAAACGGTCAGGCACGACGGAAGTCGGCGAACCACGCGTCACCGTCAGACGTCCCGAGAAAGAATGTTCTTGCGTCATCTGAACCGTGGCAGTGGCCGATCGACGGGCTTGAGCGCCGACAGCGTATTGCGAATCAGCGGTGTGTCCTTCTCGATGTCGTTCAGGCGATCACGAATCCTGAGGGCGGTCGGGTGCCCCCCTTGATGATCGACCCAGTCGGCGATTTCCTTGCAAGCCGCCGCCAAGCGGGCCTGGCGTGAATCCAGCAAGGTCAGCAGGGTGGTGATGGACTCTTTTTCGGACATGGCAAACCTCCGTTCAAGAAACCTGGCAAAAATGGCATCAAAAAGCCCGCCTCAGGCGAGCTGTTGCCGTTGCTGGTCCCTCAGCCATTTGAGTATAGACCCGGGCTTCAACCTTGCCGGGCGGTCACGCGTGATTGGGCATTGAGTTGCCGGCAAATGCGCTGGGCGTCTTCCTCGCATTCATAGCCGTCACCGATGAAGCCGTTGGTGCGAGTATCGGCGATGCGGTACCACACAGCGGCCTCAGGGGATTGATGTTCGGATTCCCCGGCTCGGCGGCCATGGATGACGATCTTGTTGCAGCGCTTGACGACGAAAAAGTCTTCCATTGCCCCACCGAAGCTGAATTTCTATCAGGTCTACTATAGAAGCCCTGCGTGATCATGCAAAAAATGCGCGGTCAGTTCGTCGGTTGGTTGGCCTCGATCATCTGCTCAAGGTACATCGCCAATCCGACTTCTTCGGCGCGCAGGCCCTTGCGTGTTCTGGGTCGCGGCAATGCGGCCAAGGCCCCCAGCAGAAATCCCTCGAGAACCGCCGGGTGGATGTAGCACTTGCGGCACACTGCCGGAGTGTTGCCCAGTTGCCTTGCCACTTCCTTTACCATGTTTACGACATGGCGCTTGGCGTCCGACTCCGGCTCCCACTGCAGTTCACGCAGCACCGCCAGTGCCAGGGCGCTGCCGGCCCAGGTACGGTAATCCTTGGCGGTAAAGTCGGCGCCGGTCAGGCTTTGCAGGTAGGCGTTGACATCGGACGAAGTGACGCTGTGCCGCTCGCCGTTTTCATCCAGGTACTGAAACAGGTTTTGCCCCGGAATTTCCTGGCAGCGCTTGATGATCCGCGCCAGGCGCCGGTCCTTCACCGTGATCTGGTGTTCTACGCCGCTCTTGCCGCGAAACTGGAAACGGATCGCCGAGCCATTGACCTCGACGTGACGGTTGCGCAGGGTGGTCAGCCCATAGGAACGGTTGTCGCGCGCATACTGCGTATTGCCCACACGAATCAAGGTCGCATCGAGCAGGGTGATGACCGTGGCCATGACTTTGTCGCGACTGAAGCCCGGTGCGTCCAGCAGCGCTTCCAGTTGTCGACGCAGCTTGGGCAGGGCGAGGCCGAAGTCGCGCAAGCGCGAATACTTGTCGGCATCGCGCACCTCCCGCCAGCGTGGGTGATAGCGGTACTGCTTGCGTCCCCGGGCATCGCGACCGGTGGCTTGCAGGTGGCCACGAGGGTCGGCGCAGATCCACACATCGGTATAGGCCGGCGGAACGGCCAGGGCGTTGATGCGTTTGATTTCGTCGGGGTCGGTGATGCGCTGGCCCGCGGCGTCGAAATAGCAGAACTTGCCGCGCAGCTTCCTGCGGGTGAGTCCGGGCTGGGCATCGTCGACATAATGCAGGTCGGGGGGGAGCATGTCGGGAAGGGTGGAATCGGGCATGGCAACAATCCTTGGGCGCGAATCAGAGGGGCCGTTACAGCCATTGACCGCAGCCTGTTGCCGTCGTGCCAGCGAATTTACGCCAGCACGGCCACCGCCTTGATTTGCGCCCAGAGCTGCTGACCGGGGTGCACATTCAACTGATCACGGGAGTAACGGGTGATGCGCGCCAGCAGCGGCGTGCCAGCGGCGTCCAGACGGATCAGGACGTGAGCGGCATTCTCCGCGCCCAGCTCACTGACCACCGTCACCGGCAGGCGATTGAGGATGCTGCTGGGTTCGTTGCCATGCAGGCTCAGGCTGACATCCCGCGCCTGCACCTTGCCGCGCAGCGCCTGGCCGACCGCCATCGGTGTGTGGGCTACACGAATGTTCAGCTCGCTGTTGGGCAGTTGCAGGGTCAGCAGTTGATAATCGCGGTCATAGGCACTGACCTGGCCTTCGATCACTACGCCGGCGTCATCGCCCTGGGCCAACGGCAAGTCGAGACGGGCCAGGGTGTCGCCGATGGGACCGCTGGCCAAGGCTTTGCCCTCGCTGAGCAGCACGATATGGTCGGCCAGCCGCGCCACTTCATCCTGGGAATGGCTGACGTACAGCACCGGGATGTCGAGATCATCGTGCAAACGCTGCAGATACGGCAGTATTTCGTTTTTGCGTTGCGCATCCAGCGCCGCCAGCGGTTCGTCCATCAGCAGCAGTTGCGGGCTGGTCAGCAGGGCGCGGGCGATGCCGACACGCTGGCGTTCGCCGCCGGACAGGTGTTGCGGATGGCGATCGAGCAGATGGCTGATCCCCAGCAACTGGGTGGCATGCGTCAGGTCTACCCGGCGCTGCGGCTTCGGGATGCGCTTGAGGCCGAACTCCAGGTTGGCCCGCACCGACAGATGCGGGAACAGACTGGCCTCCTGGAATACATAACCAATGGCACGCTTGTGCGGTGGGACGAAAAGGTTCTTTTCGCTGTCCTGCCAGACTTCATCGTTGACCTGGACAAACCCCTGTTCGGCGCGCTCCAGACCGGCGATACAACGCAGGCAGGTGGTCTTGCCCGAGCCGGAATGACCGAACAGCGCGGTGACGCCGCGCCCCGGCAATTTCACATCCACATCCAGGGCGAAGCCTGAATACTTCAACTTCAAGCGCGTGTGAATCATCGATCAGCTCCAGCCGGCTTTGGTTTTGCGGCTGGAATACAGCGCCAGCAACACGGCGAACGAGAACACCAGCATGGCTCCGGCCAGCCAATGCGCCTGGGCATACTCCATGGCTTCGACGTGATCGTAGATCTGCACCGAAACCACTCGGGTCTTGTCGGGAATGTTGCCGCCGATCATCAGCACCACGCCGAACTCGCCGACGGTGTGGGCAAATCCCAGGATCGCGGCGGTGATGAAGCCCGGTCGGGCCAGGGGCAGGATGACGCTGAAGAACACGTCCCAAGGGTTGGCGCGCAAGGTCGCGGCCACTTCCAGCGGGCGGGTGCCAATGGCGGAAAAGGCGTTTTGCAGAGGCTGCACCACAAACGGCATCGAATAGAGCACCGAGCCTATGACCAGGCCTGCAAAACTGAAACTCAGGGTGCCCAGCCCCAATGACTGGGTTAACTGGCCGACAAAGCCGTTCGGCCCCAGCGCCAGCAACAGATAAAAACCAATCACCGTCGGTGGCAGCACCAGGGGCAGGGCGACGATGGCGCCGACCGGACCGCGCAGCCAGGAACGGGTGCGCGACAGCCACAGTGCAACGGGAGTGCCGACAATCAGCAGGATGACCGTGGTCAGGGAGGCCAGCTTGAGGGTCAGCCAGATTGCGGAAAAATCGGCACTCGACAGGGACATTTAGAGCTCGTAGCCGTAGGACTTGATGACCGCAGCGGCTTTGGGCCCCTTGAGGTAGTCAACCAGCGCCTTGGCGGCCGGGTTGTCCTTGCCCTTGTTGAGGATCACTGCGTCTTGTTTGATCGGATCGTGCAGGCTGGCGGGAACGATCCACGCCGAGCCGCTGGTGACTTTGCCGTCTTTATAGATCTGCGACAAGGCGACAAAGCCCAGTTCGGCATTGCCGGTGGAGACGAACTGGAAAGCCTGGGTAATGTTCTGGCCTTCGACGAGCTTGTCCTTGACCTGGTCGGTCAGGCCTTGTTTGGCCAGGACTTGCGTGGCAGCGAGGCCGTAAGGTGCAGTTTTCGGGTTGGCAATCGACAGGTGCTTGTATTGGTTGTCGGCCAGGACCTTGCCCTTGGCATCGACGTAACCGTCCTTGGCCGACCACAGCGCCAGGGTGCCGACCGCATAGGTGAAGCGCGAACCCTTGACCGTGTCACCCTCGCTTTCCAGTTTGGCCGGGGTGGTGTCGTCGGCCGACAGGAACACCTCGAACGGCGCGCCGTTCTTGATCTGCGTGTAGAACTGGCCGGTGGCGCCGAAGGAAGTGACCAGTTTGTGCCCGGTGTCTTTCTCGAAGTCGGCAGCGAGGGCCTGGATGGGCGCTGTGAAGTTGGCCGCGACGGCGACCTGGACTTCGTCGGCGTGAGCGAAGGCCGTGGTGAAAACGGCGAGCAGGGCGGCAGAGACACGAATGGTCATGAAAAACAGCTCCGTTATAGGCAGTTATTTCGAGAGATAAATCGCTATGTAAAAAACTATATAGCGAAATGCCTGTAAACGGAATCCATCGGATGCGTCGAATTGCCTCGTAGCAGCCAGCGACGGCTGCTACGAGGGATCATCAGGCGCGAGTCAGTTTGGCCAGGCCTTCTTTGGCGAGTTGCCGGGTCAGCTCGGCCGTTGTCATCTCGACGGACAACCGGAACGCCTGTCCGGCCCAGAGATTGGCGAACTGCGCTTCACCCTTGGCGCGCAGCGGCATCAAGGCACCACCGGCCAAGGGGAAAGCCGGTGCCTTGTCGCTCATGGGGCCGAGTTCATGCATCACTCGATTGAAAATGCCCCGGGCCGGGCGGCCCGTGAACAGGTTGGTGAGTGCGGTGTCGCTTTCTTTTGCGGTGCGCAACGCCTGGTGGTGGGAAGCGCTGACCTTGGCTTCTGGCGTGAACAGATAGGCCGTGCCGACTTGCACCGCCGAAGCCCCGAGCACAAACGCCGCGGCAACACCTCGTGCATCGGCAATGCCACCGGCGGCAATCACCGGGACCTTCACTGCGTCGACGATCTGTGGCAACAACGCGAAGAGACCGACCTGTCTGCTGACGTCATCGGCGATGAACATGCCGCGATGGCCGCCGGCCTCGTTGCCCATGGCGATGATCGCATCGCAGCCATGCTGTTCCAGCCAGATGGCTTCTTCGACCGTGGTGGCCGAGGACAGAACCTTGGCCCCGGTCGCCTTGACCCGGTCGAGCAAGGATTTTTCCGGCAGGCCGAAGTGAAAACTCACCACTTCGGGACGCAGTTCTTCAACGATTTTGCAGGTGGCATCATCGAACGGTGCGCGATTGGACACGGGTGTCGGTGCGTCGAAATCCACGCCCAGTTCGCGGTAGTAAGGTTCCAGCAGATTTTTCCAGTCCCGGGCACGCTGTTCATCGCCGGCGGGCGGCTGGTGACAGAAGAAGTTGACGTTGATGGGGCGACTGGATTGCTCGCGAATGCTTTTCAGGTCCTCGCGCAGTTGCTCGGTGCTCAACAGGGCGGCGGGCAGGGAGCCCAAGCCACCGGCCTCGTTCGTCGCGACCACCATGGCGACAGTGGTTGCACCGGCCATGGGCGCCTGGATGATCGGCAGTTCGATCCCCAGCAGGTCAATGATTCGGGTGTCTGGCCATTGGCTCATTTGCAGGTTTCTCCGACATCAAAACAGGGCAGGGAGGGTTTTACCACGCCACCCCCTGTAGGAGCGAGCTTGCTCGCGATGGCGGCGTGTCAGTCGCCTTGATGCTGGATGTGCTGGACCCATCGCGAGCAAGCTCGCTCCTACAGGGGGTGGGGGTGGCCGAAAGTCGGGTGTGGGGATCGGGCGCGAATGTGTTATTCCATTGCATCACAACCCGACAAATGCGCAGGAGACAGCCATGTTCCAAGGTATTTTGATCGACAAGGACGACAGCGGTTACCGCGCCTCGCTGCAACAGATCAACGACGATCAACTGCCCGAGGGCGATGTGACGGTGCGGGTGGCGTACAGCACGCTGAATTTCAAGGACGGTCTGGCCATCACCGGCAGCAGCCCGGTGGTGCGCAAATTCCCGATGGTGCCGGGTATCGATCTGGCAGGGACAGTCGAAAGCAGCGGGCATCCGGACTACAAGGTCGGTGACCAGGTCCTACTCAATGGTTGGGGTGTCGGCGAAGGGCACTGGGGCGGGCTGGCGCAGAAGGCGCGACTCAATGGCGACTGGCTGATCCCGCTGCCACACCCGTTTTCTCCCGCCCAGGCCATGGCCATTGGCACCGCCGGTTACACGGCGATGCTGAGTATCCTGGCGCTGGAACATAACGGCGTAGCCCCTGAACAGGGCGAAGTCCTGGTGACCGGCGCCAACGGTGGAGTCGGCAGTTTTGCCATTGCCTTGCTCAGCAAGCTCGGATACCGGGTAGTCGCCTCCACCGGGCGCACCTCGGAACACGATTACCTCAAGCGCCTGGGCGCCAATGAAATCATCGACCGTGCCACATTGTCAGAGCCGGGCAAGCCACTGGCCAAGGAGCGTTGGGCGGCGGTGATCGACTCGGTGGGCAGCCACACTTTGGCCAACGCCTGTGCCAGCACCAAGGCCAACGGCACAGTTGCCGCGTGCGGCCTGGCCCAGGGCATGGATTTTCCGGCGTCTGTGGCGCCGTTCATTCTGCGCGGCGTGACCCTGGCCGGGATCAACAGCGTGACCCAACCCAAGGCCAGACGTATCGAGGCATGGAACCGACTGGCCAGCGATCTGGACTGCGCATTGCTGCCACTGATCAGTCACGAAATTGGCCTCAGCGAAGTGATCGAAGCCGCACCGCGGTTGCTCGCCGGCCAGTTGCGTGGGCGGGTGGTGGTGGATGTGAACCGCTGATTCAGTGCGACTCGCGGTCCAGTAACAGGCGTTTGCGCTCTACGCCCCAGCGGTAGCCCGACAGATTGCCATCGCTGCGCACCACGCGGTGGCAGGGGATGGCCACCGCGATGCTGTTCGCGCCGCAGGCCTGGGCCACGGCGCGCACGGCCTTCGGCGCGCCGATGCGCTGGGCGATATCGGCGTAGCTGGCGGTGCTGCCCACCGGGATTTCACGCAGGGCTTGCCAGACCCGCTCTTGAAACGCCGTGCCGCGCACGTCCAGCGGCAAATCCAGGCCGATGGCCGGGGCTTCGATAAAACCGACGACCCTGGCGATCAGTTGCTCGAACTCGGGGTCGGCGCCGATCAGGTTGGCGCGGCGAAACCTGTCCTGCAGGTCGCAGACCAACTGGTGCGGATCGTCGCCCAATAGAATCGCGCAGACACCCCGCGAGCTTTGCGCGACTAATATTGCGCCTAACGAACACTGGCCGACGGCAAAACGGATGTCGTTGTTCTGCCCCTCGGCACGGTAGTCACCGGGCTTCATGCCCAGCACCTGGTCCGCCGCCGCATAAAAACGCCCGTTGGAATTGAAGCCGGCGTCATACAGCGCATCGGTCACCGAACCTGCCCCCGCCAGGTGCTGACGGACCTTGCGTGAGCGGTGCGCCGTGGCATAGCCCTTGGGGGTTAGGCCAGTGATGGTTTTGAATACTCGATGGAAGTGAAAACTGCTCAAGCCGGCCGCATCGGCCAACTCGCCCAGGGTCGGCAAGTGCTCGGCGGACTCGATCTGGCGACACGCCGCGGCGACCGTCGCTGCATGTTGCGTGGCGCCGTCGCTGTGATCCTTCACCGCACGTTTGCTCGGACGATAACCCGCCGCCTGGGCCTGCTCGGCTGAATCGAAGAACTCGACGTTCTGCGGTTTGGGCAAGCGGGCCAGGCTGCTCGGGCGACAGTACACCCCTGTGGTTTTCACCGCATACACAAACTGTCCGTCGGCGCGGGGATCGCGGGCGACGACGGCGGCCCAGCGGGGATCGTTCTCGATGGTGGTCATGGCGTGAAGTCCGTTGATCCGTTTGAGTCAGATTAACCAGTCGACGAGGTCGCTGCACTCCGGGTCTTGCGGTCAAACTCGAATGATCAATGAGCAGTGCGAAAAGTGAAGTTGATGCGCTGCTCGCCCAGGCGCGGGTGCACGCCTGGCTTGATCGGCAAAATCCCGTGATAACGCAAGCGGTCGACACCGCCCCAGACCACGATGTCGCCATGAAACAACGGCACCCGCTGGCTTTTTTCACTGCGCTCGAATCCACCGAACAGAAACATCGCCGGCAGCCCGAGTGACACCGAAACGATCGGCGCCGCGTAGGACGCTTCGTCCTTGTCCTGATGCAATGACATTTTCGCGCCGGGAATATAGCGGTTGATCAGGCAGGAATCTGGCACGAAGTCGGCAAAACCGGCTTCCAGCGCCGCCGCCTGGGCGAGGGCGAAAAAAACAGCGGGCATCTCGGGCCAAGGGGCCTGGGTACGTGGGTCCAGGTGCGAATAGCGGTAACCGCTGCGGTCGGTGGTCCAGCCCCAGTTGCCGCAACTGCTCAACGCGGCGGACATGGTGAAACCGCCGGGGGTGACCATCTGCCGAAACGGCGCCACCGCCAGCACCGTTTCCAGCGCTGGCAGTAATTGCTCCAGCCAGGGCAGGGCGAAGCCGCGCAAGACGTAGGACTGTTCGCCAATCTGCTCGCGCCGGGGCGCTTGTTCGGGCTCAACATCGGCAAACAGATCAAAGGTGATCGGGTTCATGGTGCGCAGTATTACAGCGCCTTGCTGACGCTGATTTCGCTGATGACATCGTCGCCGGCGCCATGCAAGGCATCCAGGGCTGCCTTGGCTTCTGCTTCGGTGCCGTTTTCCAGTTGGGCAAACTCGAAGCGGCGCTCACCGTTGAGCTTGTACTTGATGACGTATTTAGTGGTTAGAGCCATGGTCGTGCCTGTGCGTCGAGTGCCGTTCAGCTCAGTTTGGTGCTGGAACGACGGATGATTTTGATCGAGTGAGTCAGGGTCGGTTTGCGGGTCACGCTGATTGCCCGGCGGCTGACAGTGTCGATGGTGATGTTCCAGAATCCGGTACTCGGTGCGGTAATGCGCGCCGGGAAGGTGTCGAACGCGCCACCATGGTAGGTGTGACGGCCGCCATTCTTGAAACTGCGGAAATTGGCGTCGTTCATCAAACGGATGTTGCACGTCTGCGAGCATTGGATGACGACGATGTCGTCCTCGTTGAGGTGCTCTCGCTGGTGGATAAATTTCATGGGGGCGCCTCCAAAAGGGCTTTTTCTACAAAATCAAAACGATAGCCAGGGTGATTGGCGCAGTTTATCAGCCTGGACGGGTTATTATCCGACCGCCGGGCATCGCTTTGGCAATTAAACAAAGTATTTCGAAAATTCAATGAACGAAAAAGCAGGGGGCCATGGAGAAAATCAGCGTTTGCGCTGTCCGAGGCTCTTTGTCGGAGGTTTTGTATGAAATGGGCTGTGTGGGTCTTGCCGTGCGCGTTGGCGATGAGTGGTTGTGCGAGCGTCAAGGAAATCAATGAATCGCTGCCGACCATGAACGTGATTTCCGGCAAGAAGCCCCATGAGTACGCGCAATGCCTGAGCGAAAAACTGGCCAGCAGCCGCAGCCCCCTGCAAATCGAGCCGCAAGGCAAGGATGCGGTACGGGTGATTGTGCCGCAGAAATTTTCCTCGGGCCCTGCCGCAGTGTTCGATATCGAGGAACGCTCCGGTGGCAGCAGCATCAAGCTGCACGAACGCATTTCCAATGTGCCCCTGCGTCCGATGGATGTACGCAACGCCGCCACCGCCTGCATTTCCGGCTGATAGAATACCGCCCGTCAGCACCGATGCCGCCACAGCAACGCTTGGCGGCATTGTCATTTCTGGAGTCGAGCATGAAGCGAGAGCAGGTACGGGAGCGCCATGCAGAGGGTCAAATCTCTGCCACCCATGTGATTCAAAACCCGGCGGAGCCGGCGCAATGGATTGTGTTCTTCAAGAAAAGCGCGGGGCGCAGTTATTTTCTGGTGGACGACAACGACGAAGTCGAATCCTTCGCACGTCTCGATGACTTGATCGAGACGGTGCGTGGGCTGGGCATCAAGTTCGCAGAGATCCACATGTAGGGCAGGGCGCCTTACTTGCAGACCACCACGACGCTGCGGTTCTTGTAGTTGCCGATGTCGACCCCCAGCGTCTTGTCCTCTTCTTTGGGAGACGGTGTGCCGTCGGTGCCAACGATTCGATAGCCGGTGCCGGCGCAGGAGGCATCGGCTTTTTCGTAACACGTCGCCCAGGAATTGGCTTCCCCCGAGCAGTCGATGGCGAGGCCTTGCTCGCCATTGCCCAGGTAAGTGGTTTCGGTGGTGGCACAGCCACCCAGGGCCAGGAGCGCAATCAACGGTAGCAGTTTGTTCATGTTTGGGTCGTCGTCAGGATAATGGGGCTAAGTCTGTGACAGCGCCGTGAGCAAAAGGTTATAGCCAAAGGCCATGTCTTTCTCAATCTCCCGAGATGCCTGTAGGAGCGAGCATGTCGAATCGTCGCACCGTCGCGATGGTGGCTCAGGCACCGCGGGCATCCAGACAGCCAGCGTCATCGTTGACGCCCATCGCGACGGTTCGACGCCTCGACATGCTCGCTCCTACAGGGGACGGGTGTGTCAGGTGTCCTTGCTGCGCCGCGCAGGTGCCGGGCGCTCCAGTTCCAGCACGCTGGCCACTTCAACGGCCATCTTCTCGCTCGGGAATGGCCCGGCAATGCGCTCGCCGTTGGCGCTGTCGACCCACCACTGGCCATCGCTGGATTTGTTGATCAGGAACCCGTTGACGCTTTTTGCTGCCGACATCTATCTGCCTCGTTGGCTGGTTGAATCGCGGCATGATAGCGTCAAAAGGCCGCATCCGCCGCCTGCGAATTCCCGGCGTCGACGCGATTTTCTGCTATGCCTAATGGCACTCCAGCAATTACGCGGAACTATCCGCTGGAATATTTCTCTATGTTGGCATCGGTTAGCCAGTGCGGGGCATTGTAAGGTGCACGCCGCCTGATTAGACTGCGCCGAAACTCGTACACACAGCCCTTTCAAGGACTTTTATGATCAAGAAATGCTTGTTCCCAGCAGCCG
>Ga0308165_1000719_pt1 | contig 54235 bp, 51 predicted proteins | sample PhyWR2_FD_201032 | JGI IMG/M metagenome (GOLD analysis project Ga0308165, IMG submission 201032) | Phyllosphere microbial communities from UC Gill Tract Community Farm, Albany, California, United States - DLSLW.R2 | ecosystem: Host-associated > Plants > Phyllosphere > Unclassified | place: USA... | reverse complement strand
GTGTGTCTGATCCACCGCAATCGCGAGCAAGCTCGCTCCTACAGGGGGGCTGTGTGGCTCATGGAATGAGGCACATCCGACACGCCACTGTTTCCGTCGGACCACGATGCAGGCAAGATGAAAGCCTGCAAGTCAGAACACAGGATGCTGATCGTGACCGAAGCTTTTGTTGTCGTCCAAACTGCCGAGCAAGCCGTGGATCGGCTTGCCTTCTTGCACAATCGTGCAACCACCGCATTGAACCAGGCGCTGTTGCGTTACCTCAAGGACCGTGTCGAGCCGGACGCTGAACAGCGAGCGATGTTTCGTTATCCAGAGCTGCGTCTGACCTACCACTGCCAGGGCGAGGTCCCGCAAACCACGCGGGCCTACGCCAAGGTTCAGTTACCGGGCACCTATAGCGTCACCGTTACCCATCCGGCCGCTTTCCGCAAATACCTGCTGGAACAGCTGGTGCCGTTGATGCACGACTTCACCGTGACCGTGGAAGTCGGCGTCAGCCAGCAGAACATTCCGTATCCGTACGTGGTTGAGCAGGGCGATGAGTTGGCCGGTTCCGGCGTGACTGCCGCGGTGCTGGCGCGAGTATTCCCCAGTACCGACCTGTCGGCCGCCACCGACGGCATTGCCGATGGCCTGTACGATTGGGAAAACACTGATCCGTTGCCGCTGGCACTGTTCGATGCCGCGCGGGTGGACTTCTCCCTGCGCCGCCTGGTGCACTACACAGGCAGCGACTGGCGTCATGTACAGCCGTGGATTCTGCTGACCAACTATCACCGTTATGTGGACCAGTTCATCGTGCATGGCCTGGAACAGTTGCGCAGCGACCCGCGCTTCGTGCGCATGGTATTACCGGGCAACGTGATCATCGAAAAGAGCATGGATCATGGCGAAGCCTCGGCCATTGCCGCGGGCGTGGTATGGCACCGCTACCAGATGCCGGCTTATCACCTGATCGCCAGCGACGGACATGGCGTGACCCTGGTCAACATAGGCGTCGGCCCGTCCAACGCAAAAAACATCACCGACCACCTGGCGGTATTGCGGCCGCATTGCTGGCTGATGATCGGCCACTGTGGCGGCCTGCGTCAGTCGCAAACCATCGGTGATTACGTCCTGGCCCACGCCTACATGCGTCGTGACGGGATTCTGGACCGGGTGGTTCCGCCGAACATTCCGATTCCGGCGCTGGCCGAGGTGCAACTGGCCTTGCAGCAAGCGGCTGCCAATGTCACGGGCGAGAAGGGCGATGAGCTGAAAAAACGCCTGCGCACTGGCACCGTCCTGACCTACGACGATCGTAACTGGGAATTGCGCTGGGCCCAGGAACGGCCGCTGATCAATCTCTCCCGCGCCGTGGCGGTGGACATGGAAAGCGGCACCATCGCCGCCCAGGGGTATCGCCTGCGGGTGCCTTACGGCACGTTGCTCTGTGTCTCGGACAAGCCGCTGCACAGCGAAATCAAGCTGCCGGGCTCGGCCAACGCGTTTTACCAGCGTGCGGTCAGCCAGCACTTGCAGATCGGGATCGAGGCGGTGGACCTGCTGCGCACCGAGCTGAACTCGTTGCACTCGCGCAAACTGCGCAGCTTCGACGAGCCGCCGTTCCGCTGACAGTCATGGTCATTTGTCGGTCAGGGCACTAGCATTGGCAGCCCTGACCGTCAGATGTTCCTTTGCTCATGTCCCGTCCTCAACGTCCTGCGTCCCGCCGCCCCGGCGCGAATGTCCCGTCATCCGGCCCGCGTCGCGTCGCCAAGGCACCACCGGCCGAGCCGAAACTGGTCCTGTTCAACAAACCTTTCGATGTGCTGACGCAATTCAGCGACGGTGAAGGGCGGGCGACGCTCAAGGATTTCATCGCCATTCCAGGGATCTACCCGGCCGGGCGGCTGGACCGCGACAGTGAAGGGCTGCTGCTGTTGACCAACGATGGCCAGTTGCAGGCGCGGATCGCCGACCCGAAACACAAACTGGCCAAGACCTATTGGGTGCAAGTCGAGGGCGAACCGAGTGCCGAGCAGTTGCAGCGTCTGCGTGAGGGCGTGGAACTGAACGACGGCATGACCCTGCCCGCCGAGGCGCGGCAATTGGATGACCCGCAGCTATGGCCGCGCGACCCTCCAGTGCGTTTTCGCAAAAGCGTGCCCACCAGTTGGCTGGAGTTGGTCATTCGCGAGGGTCGTAACCGCCAGGTGCGGCGCATGACGGCGGCCGTCGGCTTGCCGACGCTACGGCTGGTGCGGGTCAGGATCGGTGATTGGTCGATCGAAGGGCTCGATCAGGGCCAGTGGAAGGAAGTGCCGGCGCGCTTATAAAGCGCCGGATTCGATCAGGCCGATCACCACGCTTTTGATGATGAACGCCGCGACGCCCAGGCCCAGCACGAAGAACAGGATGAACGAGCCGAAGCGCCCGGCCTTGGATTTTTTCGCCAGATCCCAGACGATGAAACCCATGAAAATGATCAGGATGCTGACAAGTCCAGTCATCATCCACTCTTCGAACAGTGCAGGATCCATCAAACATCTCCAGCGCGGGTGAGGCTAAAAAGGCGGGGGCGATTATACGCCATGCGCGATTGGCGCAGCATGGACCTGCGTCGGTGTGTCGCATGCGCGTCCGTGACCGCCGCAATCCCTGTAGGAGCGGACTTGTCCCGGGCGGCGTTCCGACGATGGTCGTCAACGATAACGCTGGCTGTCTGAATGCCAGCGGTGTCTGGACCACCATCGCAGACAGTCGCCGCAACTTCTGTAGGAGCGGACTCGTCCGCGATGGTCGTCAACGATAACGCTGGCTGTCTGAATGCCAGCGGTGTCTGAGCCACCATCGCGGACAAGTCCGCTCCTACAGGGGGTGTGTTGTCAGCTGCGCAGATGGGTCAGCGGCAATTCGGTGCTGTTGAGCACTTGGTTGAGCACGAAACTGGAGCGCACGCTGGTCACCCCGTCGATGCGGGTCAGGTGGCCCAGCAAGAGTTTCTGATAGTGATCCATGTCGGGCACCACCACCTTAAGCTGATAGTCGGCGTCCATACCGGTCACCAGGCTGCATTCCAGCACCTGTGGCAAGGTGCGAATCGCCGCTTCGAAGTTCTCGAAACGTTCCGGCGTGTGCCGGTCCATGCCGATCAGCACGTAGGCGGTCAGGCTCAGGCCGAGCATCTTGCGGTCCAGCAGCGCCACCTGGCGGGAGATGTAGCCGTCATCCTCCAGTTGTTTGACCCGGCGCGAACAGGGCGAGGGCGACAGGCCGATGCGTTCGGCCAGCTCCTGGTTGGAAATACGCGCGTCGCGCTGCAATTCCGCCAAAATGCTCAGGTCGTATCGGTCGAGTTTGCTCATCAATCAGGCCTTTGTTCTATCAATTGCGGCAGATTATCTATCCAGGGTTAAAAATTGCGCAAGTCATGTTTGTTTGAGCAATCTTCGCAATCTTTTGTCGAGGCCGCTGGCCTATCCTTATCACCAGAATCACTGCTCGGACACACAGTCCACGGCGACTCGCCCAATCAGGCCAGTCGCGGCCGCCACCCCCACCGGGGATGTGCCGGCCCCCGAGCTGCACACTGTCCAGAAGACGGCGTGAGGTGAGCCGGCGTCAAAAGCGTCGAGCACGGACGAAGTTCTCAAAGGGAGGCCGACGGGTCTCCCTTTTCTTTTGCCCGCGATTTATTGGCGGAGCGCTCAATAAATATGTTTCACGACTGATAACCTGTTGCAGAACCGGCCTGTGCTTTCCCAGTCTTACGTACAAGCCCTAACCGCAGTGAGGATAAGCATGAAGTCGCGCATCTGGCGTATGGCCGGTGTTGGTGTGTTGTGTATCAGTGTCACTGCGCAATCGCTGGCCGATGAGCCGCAGAACCGTGGCCCGGATAATGGGCAGCGCGGCGAGGGGCATCAGGGCAACAATCAGGGCAATGGCGGCAACAATCAACCGCGCCCGCAGAATAACCCGCAGCACAACCCACCGCGGCCGCAGAACAACGAGATCATTCGAGGCGACAATAGTCGTCAGTTCGAGAACAACGGCCAGCCGCACAACGGTGGTCAGTGGCAAAACAATCCGCCGCGCGATTACAACAACCCGGTTCGGCCGCCACCGCCGCCACCCCAGTTACCGGCCAATGATCTGCCGATCCAGGGCCGGCCCGACAGCGTGCGCCAGACCCAGCCGCCACAACGCGGCTACTACCAGGACGTGCCTCGGCGCAACGATTACAACCAGCACTGGCAGAACAACGGCCCCCGCCCCGATGATCATTCCTGGGCCGGTCGCCCGAGTGGTCACGGCAATGGTTGGGGGCCTGGCCCGCAGTACCGTCCCGGACACGTGATCGACCGGTTTCCGGACCGCGACTACCGGGTGCCGTATCGTGGTCAGGATTACTTCTTCTCGAACGGTTACTGGTATCGCCCGCTGGGGCCGCGTTATGTGGTGGTGCAGCCGCCTCGCGGGATCCGTATCAGCTACCTGCCCGATTACGCCCGTGAAGTGTGGGTCGGCGGTGCGTTGCTGTTCCTCGCGGCCGGTTCGTATTACGCCTATCAGGAAAACACCCAGGACTACGTAGTGGTCGAGCCCCCCGTGCAACCGCAGCCACAACCGGCCGGCAACGGTTATGACGTCGTGGCCTATCCGGCTAGCGGCCAGTCGCCGGAGCAGGTCAACCGGGACGGATACGAGTGCTACCAGTACGCGGTGCAGCAGAGCGGGTTCGACCCGCGCACCGCCACCTACCAGCCGGCCCCTTCAGTGGTGCAAACCTACCGTCAGGCCCAGGGCGACTGTTTGAGCAGTCGCGGTTATCGGGTCGAGTAGCTGAAAGCTACAAGCGTAAGCCGCAAGCAATCTGCGCACGCTTGTCGCTTAGCGCCTGGAGCTGGTAACGACTTCTGTCGGGTCGGCGTGCACCAGCACTTCAGCCCGTGGATAGGCGGCGTGGATTGCGGCGGCGGCCTGGTCGCTGATGCCGTGGGCGACTGACAGAGTCAGCTCCCCCGGCAACTCCAGGTGCAATTGCACAAACCACTGGTTGCCGGAGATTCGCGTGCGCAGGTCATGCGCGCCCAACACACCCGGCACGCTGCATGCCAGCTCAAGCATGTGCTGGCTGACGTCCGGCGGCAGCTCCTGATCCATCAGCACGGTGAAGCTTTCGCGGGCGATCTGGATTGCGCTCCACAGAATGTACGCGGCGATCCCCAGACCGAACCAGGCGTCCACCTGATGCCAGCCAAAGCCGGCCAGCACCAATGCGACCAGGATGCTGCCATTGAGCAGCATGTCTGAACGGTAATGCAGGGAGTCGGCGCGCACCGCGTTGGAGCCGGTGGCTTTGACCACCCGGTGTTGCAACACCAGCAGCGCCAGCGTAAGGACCAGTGAAAGCACGATGACGCCGATGCTGAGCCATGGCGCGCCCACTGGTTCTGGATGCTTGATCCGCTCGAACGCCTGCAACGCAATCAGCACCGCACTGCCCCCAATGAACAGGGCCTGCGCCATGCCCGCCAGCGACTCAGCCTTGCCATGCCCGTAGCGGTGATCGTCGTCAGCGGGGCGCAACGCATAATGCACGGCAAGAAGATTGAGTAGCGACGTGACGCCGTCGAGGGCCGAGTCGGTCAGTCCGGCGAGCATGCTCACCGAACCGCTCAACCACCACGCGATGGCTTTGGTCACGACCAGGGTGCACGCCACTGCCACCGAGGCGCGAGTGGCGAGCCGCAGCAGGCGGGCGTGTTCGGAACTGGAAACCATAAGAGTGGCTTGTCCTTTCAGGGGAGTATCACGCGGCAGGTTGCAGGCCCAGCGTGGCCAGTTGCTGAGTGCTGCCCTTGTGCTGGATCAGGCGTGGATCGTCCAACGGGAAGCTGCGGCCCAATTCGGTTTCCAGAATGGTCTGCAACTTATGGGTGTCGACCTTGCCGTCGGCGCCGATGGCTTCCTGGAGCTTTTGCGGAGCCACGTGCGCGGTTTCGCCTGGCGCGTAATAGATCGCGCCGGTGGCGAAGTCCACGGCAAACGCGATGAGCCCGGGAATAATATAGAACAGCAGCCCCACGGCATCGAGCGCGGCAATCGCCGGGTCGATCTTGCCGTCGATCTGGCCACGGCGGTCGGGGTAGAAAATCGAACCGCAGGCCGTCACCTGGGTCAGCAGGGTGGCCACCAGTACACCGCCAATCAGGCGAAAAGGAATACGCATGGGAAAACTCCTGTCATCGGTAAACAAAGCGTCGTCGGTATGAGTTAGGACCGTGATAAACGCCGAGCAGTTCGCCGTTATACTCGGCCCTCTGTTTGGGAGCCAGCATGATTTCTTTGCCGATTGATGAAGTTTTACCCGCCCTGCGTGAAGCGTTGGCGACACGCCACGAAGCTGTGCTCGAAGCACCGCCCGGTGCGGGCAAGACCACTCGGGTTCCGCTGGCCTTGCTCGATGAGGCGTGGCTGGCGGGGCAGACCATCCTGATGCTCGAGCCAAGACGCTTGGCCGCGCGGGCTGCGGCGGAGAGGCTGGCCAGCGAGCTGGGTGAAAAAGTCGGTGAAACGGTGGGCTATCGGATCCGGCTCGACAGCAAGGTCGGCCCCCGTACGCGCATCGAAGTGGTCACCGAAGGCATCCTGACCCGGCGCTTGCAGGATGACCCCGCACTGGATGGCGTGGGCCTGCTGATCTTCGATGAATTCCATGAACGCAGCCTCGATGCCGATCTGGCGCTGGCCTTGAGCCTCAATGGTCGCGCGCTGTTTCGGGACGACCAGCCGCTGAAAATCCTGCTGATGTCTGCCACCCTCGAGGGCGAGCGACTGGCAGGGTTGCTCGACGACGCACCGATCCTGCGCAGCCAAGGGCGCATGTACCCGGTGGCGATGCGCTGGGGGCGGCCGTTCCAGCCAGGGGAGTTCATCGAGCCGCGTGTGGTGCAGACCGTTCTCGAAGCGCTCAATGATGAAACCGGCAGTCTGCTGGTGTTCTTGCCCGGGCAGGCGGAGATCCGTCGTGTGCATCAACAATTGGCCGACGCATTGGGCACGGACTCCAAGGTGCTGCTCTGCCCGTTACACGGCGAACTGGACCTGGCCGCGCAACGTGCTGCGATCGACCCGGCCCCGGCCGGCAAGCGCAAAGTGGTGCTGGCCACCAACATTGCCGAAACCAGCTTGACCATCGACGGTGTGCGTGTGGTGATCGACGCCGGGCTGGCGCGGGTACCGCGTTTCGATCCGGGCAGCGGCATGACGCGCCTGGACACCCAGCGCATCTCCCGCGCCAGTGCCACGCAGCGTGCCGGCCGAGCCGGGCGTCTGGAGCCCGGCGTGTGTTATCGCCTATGGTCGCAAGATCAACATGAACAACTGGCCGCCTATGCCAGTGCTGAAATCGTTTCGGCGGACCTGGCCGGTCTCGCGCTGCAATTGGGGCGCTGGGGGGTGACCCCGGAACAGTTGGTGTGGCTCGACGTACCGCCCGCGGCGGCTTATGCACAGGCGCAGGACTTGCTCGAACGCCTTGGCGCACTGGATGGTGAAGCTCTGAGTCGCCACGGCCAGGCCATGGCCGAACTGCCGGCACATCCGCGTATCGCCCATTTGCTGTTGCGTGGCCAGGCGTTGGGCCTGGCCGAGATGGCCTGTGACGTCGCAGCATTGCTGGGTGAACGGGACATTCTGCGCGGCGCCGGTGCCGATCTGCACAGTCGGCTGACGCTATTGTCCGGCGAAGAGCGGGCGGCCCGTGGCGCCCAAGGCGGGGTGCAGCGCGCCCGACAACTGGCTCGGCAGTATCGCGGTTACCTGCGCGGCAAGGCGTGCGACCCGGTGAGCGATCCAGACCATCCGCGCTGGTTGGGCGCCTTGCTGGCGCTGGCCTACCCCGACCGCGTGGCTCAGCAACGGCGGGCGGGGGGCGCGGAGTATCGGCTCGCCAACGGCCGCGCCGCGCTGTTCGCCGAAGCGGACAGCCTGATGAAGCAGGCGTGGCTGGTGATCGCCGATCTCGGCAGTCGCCAGGGCCAGCGTGAAGAGCGCATCTATTTGGCGGCGGATTTTGATCCGGCGCTGTTCGAATCGGTTCTCGCCGAACAGGTGCGGGTGGTCGATCAACTTGACTGGGATGAGCGCGAAGGCGTGTTGCGCGCCGAGCGTCAGCGCAAGGTTGGCGAGCTGGTGCTCAGCCGTGAACCCTTGACCGGGCTGGACGAGGCTGCGCGCAGCCAGGCGCTGGTCAACCTGGTGCGGCGCAAGGGGCTTGAGTTGCTGCCGTGGTCGCCGGAGCTGCGTCAGTGGCAGGCGCGTGTCGCGTTGCTGCGTCAGTTGGACCTCGACGCCAAGGACGAAACCGAGTGGCCGGATGTCAGCGACCCAGCGTTACTCAAAGGCCTGGAACATTGGTTGCTGCCGTACCTGGGCAAAGTGTCGCGGCTCAGTCATTTCGCCAACCTCGACCTGTCCAGCATCGTTCGCAACCTGTTGCCGTGGCCACTGCCGCAACGCCTGGACGAGTTGGCGCCGCATCATTTGAGCGTGCCCTCGGGTTCGTCGATCCGCCTGGACTACAGCGAGCAACCGCCGATTCTGGCGGTGCGCCTGCAGGAACTGTTCGGCCTCGCCGACACCCCGCGCATTGCCGGCGGACGTCAAGTGGTGAAGTTGCACCTGCTGTCCCCGGCGCGCCGACCGGTGCAGGTGACCCAGGACCTGGCGAACTTCTGGCGCAGCACTTATGCCGAAGTGAAGAAGGATTTGAAGGGACGCTACCCCAAGCACTACTGGCCGGATGATCCGCTGGTGGCGGAGGCGACGGCGCGGGCCAAGCCGCGTAAATAACCTCCTCGCTGGACTTTCCCCTGTAGGAGCGAGCATGTCGAGGCGTCGAACCGTCGCGATGGTCGTCAACGATAACGCTGGGCATCAGATAGCCAGCGTCGCTTGAGCTTCCATCGCGAGCATGCTCGCTCCTACAGAGAACTCAACGCACGATTTTTGCCGTCAACTGCTCCCGGCAGTAATCGGCGAACAGCTGCGCCGGCTTGGTCAGTTGCCCGCGCTTGAGCCACGCCGCCACCAGTCCGGAGCCGGTGACGTCTTCGATGATGTCCACGCACACCACTTTCTTGCCGTCATAGGTGCACTCTGAATGTGGGCGGGTGACCAGGATCGAGAAACCGAACCCTTGCCCCACCATGCCCCGCACCATTTCGATCGACGGTGAGCTGAAGGCGATCTGCGGTTGCAGGCCCAGCTCTTCGAACAGGCTGACAAAGTAGGTGCGGCTCGGTTGCACGTCCAGCAGGATCATCGGCTCCAGGCACAGGTCGCGCAGTGAAACCTGCTTGAGCTGGGCAAAGCGGTGATCGGCCGGCAGCAGCGCGTAAGGGCGCTGCGCCGGCATCAGCGGCTCGGTTTCGATGGTGGCGTCGAGGTCGTGTTCATACAGAATCGCCAAGTCGAAGCTGCCCGAGGTCAGGCCCTGCACCAGCTCCTGTTGTTCACCGTCGCGGATGCGGATTTTCACGCCGGGGTACAGCGCCGAGAAACCGGCAATCAACTGCGGCAGGTACAAGGGCGCAACGGTTTCGAAGCAGCCGATATCGATCTGACCGGCCACCACGTCGTTGTCGGCCAGTGCGTTCTGCTCGAACTCCTTGGCCATGCGCAGCAGTTCCTGGGCCTTGCGATAGAAACGCGCGCCGCTGGGGGTGAGGGATACGCCCTGGGCATGATGACGGATCAGCAGTTGCACGCCGAAGCTGTCTTCCAGGCCCTTGATCGCCGTGGATATCGCCGGCTGGGCGATGTACAGCTTGCGCGAGGCTTCGGCAACGCTGCCGCATTCGACGGTGGTGATGAAGTACTTCAATTGACGCAGGTTGTAGGCAGCCACGGCAAACCTCTGGGTGGATGGACACAACATCCAGGCAATTTTTGCGCCGACTGAATCCGTTTTGACGACGGTATTTGTTGTGCCTGAACAATAACCACATCGTGCACGTGGGTGGAGATGACCTGCCCAGTATTTTCATGGTCTGGGAAGACATTTTTACTATTTTTGCTTGACTCGGGCCTGAGCGACTATCGATGCACATCAAAGCCCATGGAGCATTTGAACGTGTTCGAGCTTGCAGATTGGCAAAAGAAAGCCGCGACACTGGCGTTTCCCGACCAGGCCCTGATCGAAGGCAAACTGCGTGCGGCGCAGTCCGGCCAGACTTTCGCGGCGATCAATCCCGCCACGGGGCAACGCTTGGCCGATGTGGCGGCGTGCGGGTTTGAGGACGCAGACATTGCAGTGAGCAACGCGCGGCAGGCGTTCGAGGCGGGCACCTGGGCGGCGTGCTCGCCGGCTGAACGCAAGCAAGTGCTGCTGCGCTTGGCCGAGCTTATCCTGGAACATCGCGAAGAGCTGGCACTGCTGGACTCGCTGAGCATGGGCAAGCCGGTGATGGACGCCTACAACATCGACGTGCCGGGCGCCGCCGGTGTATTTCGCTGGTATGCCGAAAGCCTCGACAAACTCTACGACCAGGTCGCGCCGAGTGCGCAGAACGTGTTGGCCACCATCACCCGCGAAGCGCTGGGTGTGGTCGCCGCCGTGGTGCCGTGGAATTTTCCGCTGGACATGGCTGCGTGGAAACTCGCCCCGGCCCTGGCTGCTGGAAACTCCGTAATCCTCAAGCCCGCCGAGCAATCACCGTTCTCCGCCCTGCGCCTGGGCGAACTGGCGCTGGAAGCCGGGTTGCCCCCTGGGGTATTGAACGTTCTACCGGGCCTGGGCGAGCAGGCGGGCAAAGCCCTGGGTCTGCACCCTGACGTCGACTGCCTGGTGTTCACCGGCTCCACCGAGGTCGGCAAGTATTTCATGCAGTATTCCGCGCAGTCGAACCTCAAGCAGGTGTGGCTCGAATGCGGCGGCAAGAGCGCCAACCTGGTGTTCGCCGATTGCCAGGACCTGGACCTTGCGGCAGAGAAAGCTGCGTTTGGCATCTTCTTCAATCAGGGCGAAGTCTGCTCGGCCAACTCGCGCTTGCTGGTAGAGCGCTCGATCCACGACGCGTTCGTGGAACGCCTCAAGGCCAAGGCCGAGAGCTGGTTACCGGGCGATCCGCTGGATCCGTCGAGTCGCGCTGGCGCCATCGTCGACAGCCGCCAGACTGCACGCATCATGCAGTTCATCGAGCAGGCCGAACGCCAGGGCGCCACCCGGGTGTGCGGCGGTCGACAGGCGATGTTCAACGGCTGCGACAACTTCATCCAGCCGACCATCTTTACCCACGTCAGCCCGGACATGGCGCTGTTTCGAGAGGAGGTGTTCGGCCCGGTGCTGGCCATTACGCCGTTCGATGACGAGGCACACGCCTTGCAATTGGCCAACGACAGCGTTTATGGCCTGGCCGCCTCGTTGTGGACCGACAACCTCAATCGCGCACACCGTGTGGCCCGGCAATTGCGCGCAGGTACGGTGTCGGTGAACTGCGTCGATGCCCTGGACGTGACCGTGCCTTTCGGTGGCGGCAAACAGTCCGGGTTCGGCCGTGACCTGTCGTTGCACTCATTCGATAAATACACCCAGTTGAAGACCACCTGGTTTCAACTTCGCTGACAAGAACGGAGAACTGGCGATGACCACCCCACGTGAAACCCGCGATTACCAGGCTGCCGATGCCGCGCATCACATCCACGCCTTCGTCGACCAGAAGGCCCTCAACGACGAGGGACCCCGCGTAATGGTCCGAGGCGAACGCCTGCACCTGTGGGACAACGATGGTCGACGTTACCTCGATGGCATGTCCGGGCTGTGGTGCACCAACCTCGGTTACGGTCGCAAGGACCTGGCGGCAGCGGCGGCCCGACAGCTTGAGCAGTTGCCGTACTACAACATGTTTTTCCACACCACCCACCCGCAGGTGATCGAGCTCTCCGAGCTTTTGTTCAGCCTGCTGCCGGGGCACTACAGCCACGCGATCTACACCAACTCCGGCTCCGAGGCCAACGAGGTGCTGATCCGCACCGTGCGCCGCTACTGGACAATCCTCGGCAAGCCCGAGAAGAAAATCATGATCGGGCGCTGGAACGGTTACCACGGCTCCACCCTGGCCGCGACGGCGCTTGGTGGCATGAAGTTCATGCACGAAATGGGTGGCATGTTGCCGGACATCGAGCACATCGATGAACCTTACTTCTTCGCTCACGAAGGCAACCTCACGCCCGCCGAGTTCGGTCTGCGGGCGGCGCAGCAACTGGAAGCGAAGATCCTGGAACTGGGCGCGGACAGGGTGGCGGGCTTCATCGCCGAACCGTTCCAGGGTGCGGGCGGGATGATCTTCCCGCCAGAAAGCTACTGGCCGGAAATCCAGCGGATCTGCCGCAAGTACGACGTGCTGCTCTGTGCCGATGAAGTGATCGGTGGTTTTGGTCGTACCGGCGAATGGTTCGCCCACGAATACTTCGGGTTCGAGCCGGACACCCTGTCGATCGCCAAGGGCCTGACCTCCGGCTACATCCCCATGGGCGGCCTGATCCTGTCGAAGAAAATGGCCGAGGTACTGGTGGAGCGGGGCGGCGTATTCGCTCACGGCTTGACCTATTCCGGGCACCCGGTTGCGGCGGCGGTGGCCATTGCCAATCTCAAGGCATTGCGCGACGAAGGCGTGGTGACGCGGGTCAAGGACGACATCGGCCCCTACCTGCAACAGTGCCTGCGCGAGGTGTTCGGCAACCACCCGCTGGTGGGCGATATCCAGGGCACGGGCCTGGTTGCAGCGTTGCAACTGGCCGAAGACAAAGCCGGCCGCAAGCGCTTCGCCAACGAGAATGACATTGCCTGGCGCTGCCGCACCATCGGCTTCGAGGAGGGGGTGATCATTCGCTCGACACTGGGACGGATGATCATGGCGCCGGCCCTGATCGCCAGCCGCGAGGAGATCGACGAGCTGGTCGGCAAGACGCTGAAGGCGGTGGATCGCACCGCGCAGGAGTATGGTCGGCTCTGAGATAGCAGGAAGGTCCTGCGGACCTTATCGCGAGCAAGCCCGCTCCCACAGTTCCAATGTGGGAGCGGGCTTGCTCGCGATAAGGTAGTCGATTCAGCACATTTTCCAGCTTTTTGCCCCCACCCTGTGCATCCCCAATCACCCCGCCCCATTCCCGCGCACACTACCCAGTTTTTTCATCACTCCCACCGACATATTTCCTAATTTTCCTGCGCCCGCCCTTGGTCCAACATCGATCTCGCCAGTCAGCCGAATGCTGTACGCCCTCAAGTCCAGCAGAGACCCCAGGCGACAGCGCAACCCGACGCTGCTGGTCGTACTGCCCATGACAAAACTAAATCAACAGCTTTGGGAGTGCTCCATGATCAAGTCCTTGCTTACCGGCGTTGCCCGTCCACTGGCGGTCACCGCCCTTGCTGCCACGGTCGCGAGCGGCGCCCAGGCCGGCACCCTGTCCATCGGTCATACCACTTGGGTTGGCTACGGCACGCTCTACCTGGCCCGGGATCTGGGCTATTTCAAGGAAGCCGGCCTGACCGTCGAATTGCCTGTTGTGGAAGAGGCGTCGATGTACATGGCCGCGCAAGCGTCCGGTGAATTGTCCGGCTCGGCGTCGACCATCGATGAAGTGCTCAAGTACCGTCCGCAGTTCTGCTTCAAGGCCGTGGCCGCACTGGACGACAGCCATGGCGGCGACGGCGTGCTCGTAGGCAAGGACGTCAAGAGCCTGCAAGAGCTCAAGGGCAAGTCCGTGGCGGTGAACGAGGGGTCGACCTCGCAGTTCTGGCTGTCGTACCTGCTGAAGAAACAGGGCATGAGCATGAGTGACATCACCGTGCAGAACATGACCGCTGACGACGCCGCCACCGCATTCATCGCCGGTCGCGTGCCGGCCGCCGTGACCTGGGAGCCGCACCTGTCGATGGTGCGTGACAAGCAGCAGGGCAAGGTGCTGATCGACAGCAGCAGTACGCCGGGGGTGATCGTTGACGTCGTTGCGCTCAACTGCACGGTGATCGAGAAGCAGCCCGAAGACGTCAAGGCGCTGGTGGCTGGGCTTTACAAGGCGGTGCAATACACCAAGGACCATCCGCAGGAAGCCTACAAAATCATGGCCAAGGGTGTCGGTGGTTACCTCGCCGATCCGAAGGAGCTGGAAGCCGCCGCCCAGGGCGTGCGTTTCTACGATCAAGCCATGAGTGAAAAACTCCTCGGCTCACCGGGCAAACCGGGCGACAGCGCACCCCTGATCAAACTGGCCAATGAGACCGCGAGTGAGTTGCAGGGCAAACCCTACAACGTCAGCAATGACGATCTGGTCGACAACCGCTTCGTCAGTCCGCTGTAGGAGGTTCCCATGTTCAAGCGCAAATCGTGGTTGAGCCGCTGTATTACGCCCAAGACCGGTCTGCCGGTGTCGGTGGTCTGGAGCGCGAGCGGGTTGGCCTGGGTGCTGTTGGTGGGGCTGTGGGCCGGCTTGTCGTATGGTGGCGTGGTGCCCGGCATGTTCCTGCCGACCCCCGGCGCGGTGGTCGAGGCCGCCTTCCGCCTGGGCCGCGATGGCACGCTCGGCCAGCATGTATGGGCGAGCGTCGAAGTGGTCATGGTCGGTTTCATCATCTCGTCGCTGGTGGCGGTGCCGGTGGGCTTGCTGATGGGCAGTTTCCGCATCGTCCAGGCGTTCCTCGAGCCGCTGGTGAATTTCATCCGCTACCTGCCAGTCACCTCGTTCGTGCCGCTCTTCATTCTGTGGATCGGCATCGGCCTGGAACAGCGGGTGTCGGTGATCATCTTCGGGGTGTTCTTCCAGCAACTGGTGATGATTGCGGACGTGTCGAAGGGCATCTCCAAAGACCTGATCAACGCTTCTTACACCCTGGGCTCCAACCGTCGTGATGCGGTGTTGCACGTGATCGCCCCTGCGTCGTTGCCGGGCGTGCTCGATACCCTGCGCGTGACCATGGGCTGGGCCTGGACCTACCTGGTGGTCGCCGAGCTGGTGGCGGCTTCCAGTGGCCTGGGTTACCTGAGCCTCAAAGCCATGCGCGGTTTCCAGGTGGACGTGATTTTCCTCGCCATCGCGATCATCGGCCTGTTGGGCCTGGTCACCGATCAACTGTTCCGCTTCCTTCGCCTGAGGATTACCGCATGGGCTCAGTAACCGCCGTCAACCCACGACTCGTCACGCCGATGGCGACGCCCTCGCACGGCGCGCCGCGCTTGCAGGTGGACAAGGTCAGCCTGCGATACCAGAAACCCGGCGGTGGCGTGTTCACCGCGTTGGATCAAGTGTCGTTCGAGGTCCCGGACCAGCAGTTCGCCGTGCTGGTGGGACCTTCGGGGTGTGGGAAATCGAGTCTGCTGTATCTCACCGCCGGCCTGAACGAGCCTACCGAAGGCGAGATCTACGTCGGTGGCCAGCAAGTGCACGGCCCCGGTGCGGACCGTGGCATGGTGTTCCAGAGCTACACGCTGTTCCCGTGGCTGACTGTGCGTCAGAACGTCGAGTTTGGCCTCAAGCGGCGGGGCATGCCGGCGGCCCGGCGCAAGGAAATCGTCGATTACTACGTCAATGAAGTTGGCCTCACCGGCTTCGCCGACAACTATGCCAAGCAACTTTCCGGCGGGATGATGCAACGGGTGGCGATTGCCCGGGCGTTGGCCAACGACCCGCAGATTCTGCTGATGGACGAGCCCTTCGGCGCTCTCGACAGCCAGACACGCCTGCAAATGCAGCAGCTGTTGTTGCGGGTCTGGGGCAACAGCAAAAAGACCGTGCTGTTTGTCACCCATGACATCGACGAGGCCATTTTGCTGGGTGACCGCGTCTATGTGATGGGCGCGCGCCCGGGGCGGATCAAGCAGATCCTCGACGTGCCGATCGAGCGTCCGCGAACCCTGGACATGGTCATGGAGCGCTCATTCATCGAGATGAAACGCAACATTTTCGGCCTGCTGCATGATGACCTGGAGGAGGTGCATTGATTTCCAGATCCACAGGCCTTCCCTTGTGGGAGCGGGCTTGCCCGCGATAGCGGTGGTTCAGTCACATCAATGTTGAAACTACTGCCGCCATCGCGGGCAAGCCCGCTCCCACAGGGCCTTTGTGGAGTTCCACTACGGTGCCGCTGGCAACAGAAACCGCCCGATCACCGGTAGGTGATCGGATATGCGCAGGGTATCGTCCTGCCGCACCGTCGCCGCGACTCGTTTGATCCGCGGGCTGTAGAACAGGTAGTCAACGGTGCGGTCCGGGCCGCTCAACCCCGGGTCATTGGGGTAATGCGTCAGCCATCGCGCCCGGTCGATCCCGCCGGCTTCGTTGTTGGTCGGGATCATCGGGTACTTGTCCCACAGCAAGTGCAAGGCGCTGTCGGTGGAGTAGGGCGTGCGTTGTTCGCTGGGCAGGCGTCGATACTGGCCCAGCGGCAGCAGGTTGAAGTCGCCACCAATCAACCACGGTGTGCCACGGCTTTCGAGCTTGTCGAGGACCTTGGCCACTGAAGCCACCTGTTTTTGCAGCGTGTCGTCAGGCTGCCGGGTGCGATCCAGATGAGTGTTGAGTACCGCCAGTTGGCTGCCGTCGCTCTGCGGCAGGTAATTCACTTGAAGGGCATTCCTCGGATTGAACTGGCGGCTGATGAAATTGGCGGGAGCTACCGGCAATTGCAGGCGTTCGGCATGCTCGATCTGGTAGCGGCTGAGTGTGGCCAGTTGCCGGCCGACACTGCCGAAGATGGGTGGCAACGGCACGAAATCAGCTTTCCAATCGAAGGCATGGGTGCTGCATGGGTACAGGTCGGCGACCCGCTCCTGAAGCAGTTTGAGCTGGTTCTGGTAATCGCTGGCCTTGGCGCCATCGTCGAGTTCCTGCAACAGCACGATGTCGGGCTGCTCGTCACGCACCACACGTGCCACCTCATCGAGGCTGAAGGCCATGTCGGCGTCCGTCGGGCGTTCGTCGGGGCCGGCCGCCAGGTCATTCCAGAAGACATAGCGCTTGCCAGCCAGGTACTGGACGTTCCAGGTCATGACTTTCAACGCTTGGCCGGGCACCAGTGTCGGCGCCTTGGCGTTGCAACTGACCGGCAGTATTTCCCTGGCCTCGGGGCGCCAGGTCAGGCTGTAGATCAGCAGGGCGATCAGGCCGCTGGCAACCAGCAGGACCAGCAGGGTGTAGCGCAGTAGACGGGTCATGGCTCGCTTATAGCGTTACAAAGGAAGGCCCGAGCATAACCGAGGGAAAACGGCCTGCCCATCCGTCGAGTGCTTACAGCGGACGGTCGACTTTCTCGGGAACATCGCTGATCAACATGAACAGGCGAAACAACACCACACTGGTAAATAACTGCAAAAAGCTGTGAGCGCTGTCGATCAGCAGGGAAATCACCGGGTTTTGCGGCTCCGGATACACCTGCAGGGTCACGCCCTTGAGTACCCACAACGGCCCCATCACACACAGAATGCACACCAGGATGCGCAGGAAATGGCCGCGCGTCAGCCGCAGGCTGGCTTTCATCGCCGCCAGAGGCGCCATTCCACGCAGGACCAGCAAATACTCGCCAAAGGCGAGTGCCACCATCAGCCAGATACCCGGCAGGAAATACAGGGACAAGCCGAGCAGAATCAGCAGGGTATTGAGCGCCGTCAGCAGGGCAAAGCGCGGCCACAGGCTCGCCGACATCGCCAGCAAATCGCGGTTGCGCGGTGATTCACCACGGCTGCGAGCATCGAGAAACAGGATCAGTGCGGCGGTGTACAGCGGATACACCAGCAAGCCAACGATCACGCTGATGCCCGGGAAGCTGTCTGGCTCGGTGGAGCGATCAACCACCTGTTGCAGCAGTGCCTCGAAAATCACCAGTGGCAGGCACAGCTGCACGATCTGTTTCAGATTGCGTTTGAAGAAATACAAAGAGTCGCGCAGTACGTCGAACGGATTCATCAGTCGGTATCGCAGGTGGGAAGCAGTGGCCCACTTTAACCGATGCGAGCGCTTGGGGGCGCATACGTAAACGTTCGGTAAAGGATATTGAATCAAGTTGTTTCAGCCTCCATTAAGGTCAGGCACCGTATCCTCTCAGGAGAAGGGCACTGATTTCCCAGGCAATCTAAGAGGTCGCCATGAACAGCGAAGAACAAACCCTGATCGATGGACTGTTTTCCCGGCTGCAACAAGCCGAAGCGGACGCAGCCCCGCGCGATGCTCAGGCCGAGGCGCGGATCAAGGAGCACCTGACTCGCCAACCGACGGCGGGTTATTTCATGACCCAGGCGATCCTGGTGCAGGAAGCGGCGATCAAAAGCCTCGACGGGCAGAACAAGCAACTCGAGGAACAAGTCCGGCAATTGCAAGCTGAGCTGCAATCGGCCAAGGCGCAGGCACCTGCTACGCCGTCGAGTGGGGGAGGCTTCCTGTCGAGTATCTTTGGGGGCAGCTCCCGGGAAGCACCGGCACCCAGTGCTCCGCCCTCCAGCGGCGGCTGGCGTGAGCCAGGGCGTTCGTCGTTCAACCCGCCACCGCCTCAACAGGCCTACGCAGCTCCGCCCTCCAACTACGCGCCGCAAGCGCCCGCGGGCAGTGGTTTTCTCGGTGGCGCGCTTAAAACGGCCGCCGGTGTCGCGGGTGGTGTAATGCTGGCGCAGGGCATCAGCAGCCTTTTCCACCACAACCAGCAGCCGGACGTGGTCGAAGTGATCCGCGAGGAGCCCGCTCAGGTCAACGACCAGCGCGACAGCGGGGGTTGGGGCGATGATCAGCGTGTGGCTGACAATGCCTACGATCAGGGTGGTTATTCCGACGCTGATTACAGCGGTGACGATTCTTTTGGCGACGACGATTCCTACGTCTGACACGCCATTCGTCTGGAGCGCTGCGGCGCTCCAGGCTGATTATTCGCGGAACATTCCTTCAGGCTGGCATACTGGGCAACTTTTAGTGCCAGGTGGCTGGTTCAGCCTTGAGGACAACCGGTGAAAAAAATTGCGGTGTTCGCCGACGTTCAAAACCTCTATTACACCGTGCGTCAGGCCTATGGTTGCCACTTCAACTACGCCGCGCTGTGGGCTGATGTCAGCAAACAGGGTGAGATCGTCGAGGCCTATGCCTATGCGATCGACCGGGGCGACAGCAAGCAGCAGCAATTCCAGCAGATCCTGCGCAATCTCGGTTTCACCGTGAAGCTCAAACCCTACATCCAGCGCAGCGACGGCTCGGCCAAGGGCGACTGGGACGTGGGCATCACGCTGGACATCATGGACGCGGCCGATCACGTTGACGAAGTGGTGCTGGCTTCCGGTGACGGTGATTTCGACATGCTGCTCGAGCGCATCATCAGCAAGCACGGGGTGCAGGCGGTGGCTTATGGCGTACCGGGCCTGACGGCCAACTCGCTGATTCGCGCCGCCACCCGCTACGTGCCCATCGAAGGCGCCTTGCTGCTCAAGAATTGATCAATACGGAGCTGAAACAGGTTGGAACGCATCGCAGTCATCGACTTTGAAACCACGGGTATCTCCCCGAGCAGCAGTTGCCGGGCCACGGAAATTGCCGTGGTTATCCTTGAACGGGGGCGTATCGTCGAGCGTTACCAAAGCCTGATGAATGCCGGCGTGCGCGTCCCGGCCTTCATCGAACAACTCACCGGAATCAGCAATGCCATGCTGCGCAGCGCACCGTCGGCGGAACAGGTGATGAACGAGGTCAACGAGTTTGTTGGCATCACACCGCTGCTGGCGCACAACGCCGCGTTCGACCAGAAGTTCTGGGACTTTGAACTGGGGCGGATCAAACGCACCCGGTTGCAGAACTTTGCCTGCTCGCTGCTGCTGGCCCGCCGCCTGATGCCCGCGGCGCCCAACCACAAGCTCGGGACCCTCAACGCCTACGCCAACCTGCCCCACACCGGCAAGGCCCACCGGGCGATGGCCGACGCCGAGATGGCGGCGAACCTCACTGCGCACCTGGCGGATGAGTTGCGGGGCAAGCATGGGCTGCGCGAACTGTCCCACGATTTGCTGTGCAAATTGCAGAAAGTGCCGGCGGCGAAGATCAATGAGCATCTGAAGCGGCACCGGGGTTTCTGACCGCAACACGGCTCCCACCGTTACTGTGTCGCTTCAGGCTTTGCCGTTGCCTTCGATATGCCCCAACGGCACACGCTTCTCGATGGCGCTGGACAGCACGATTGACGTCTTGCTGAACCCGAACTTGGCGATCCTGTTGATCAACTCCTCCAGTTCCGGCATCGAACCCACCGCTGCCTGCATGATCACGCACGGATCGCCGGTGACCCGGTGGCATTCGGTCAGTTGTGGGATTTTGATCAGGTCGTCGTAGGCTTTTTGATTGCCGTGCTGGTTCAGGCGCAGTTCGATGACGCACTGGATCGGCAGCCCGAGCTTGGCCATGTCGACTTTCGCCTGATAGCCGGTGATGACCCCGCAGGCCTCGAGTTTGGCCACACGCTCGGCGACGGCGGGGGCGGACAGGTTCACCTTGCGCGCGAGGTCGGCGTAGGACGCACGACCGTTTTCCAGCAGGGCGCCGAGCAGCATGCGGTCGTATTTGTCCATGGTGGAACTCCAGAAAGTGACTGACTTTCGAAAGCACGGTTTATAGCGTTGATCTCCGTGATTTGAAAAGTGTACCGGCGCTATAAACAGGTTTTGTAACTTATTTTTACTCGTTGGCCTTTCTAGAATAGCCATTCACCTGTCTTGCCTGCGAGCTACTCCCATGTCTGCCCCGCGTCGCTTCCCCCTACCATTGATCGCCGCCTTTTTCGCGCTGTACGTGATTTGGGGCTCGACTTACCTGGTGATCCGCATCGGTATTGAATATTGGCCACCGCTGCTGCTTGCCGGGATTCGTTTCGTGATTGCCGGGACTTTGATGTATGGCTACTTGCGCTGGCGCGGGGTGCCGGCGCCCACCTGGGCGCAGTGGAAAGCGGCAGGGATCATCGGGGTGTTGCTGCTCAGTTGCGGTAACGGCGCGGTGAGCGTGGCCGAGCATACCGGCGTCGCGTCAGGCGTTGCCGCATTGGCGGTGGCCACGGTGCCGCTGTTCACTTTGCTGTGCGGATATTTCTGGGGCGCCCGTAACACTCGTCTGGAATGGGCCGGAATTGTGCTTGGCCTGATCGGCATCGCGATGTTGAACCTGGGTTCCAACCTGCAATCGAGCCCGCTGGGCGCGATGTTGCTGATCTTTGCGGCGGCCACCTGGGCCTTCGGTTCGGTCTGGAGCAAGCACCTGCCGCTGCCTCAAGGGGCGATGGCCAGTGCCGTGGAAATGCTGGTGGGCGGCCTGGTACTGCTGATCGGCAGCGCTGTGAGCGGTGAGCACCTGCCTGCCATGCCGCCGATCGAAGGGTGGGCGGCACTGGCCTACCTCACCGTCTTCGGCTCGATCATCGCCTTCAACGCCTACATGTACCTGCTGAAAAATGTGCGTCCGGCAGCGGCCACCAGTTATGCCTACGTCAACCCGGCGGTGGCGGTGTTGCTGGGGCTCGTATTCGCCGGCGAAAGCATCGGCATCGAGGAGGCGTTGGCCATGCTGGTGATCATCAGCGCCGTGGTATTGATCGGTTTGCCGCAGTGGCGCCGGGCTCCGCAGCGACCGGCTGCGGTGGCGCAGACAGAATCGAGTGTGAATTAGGGTAAACTGCGCGGCATTGCACACTCGCGCGCTGAATTTTCCTACGGTAATCCCATGACTTTCGCCAACCTTGGCCTGATCGAACCCTTGTTGCGCTCTCTCGAGACGCTTGGCTACCAGACTCCGACGCCGGTCCAGGCGCAAGCCATTCCGGCGGTGCTGGCCGGTCGTGACCTGATGGCCGCGGCCCAGACCGGCACCGGCAAGACCGCCGGTTTCGCCTTGCCGCTCCTGCAATTGCTGGCCATGGAAGGTCCGAAAGTCACCGCGAACTCGGTCCGTGCGCTGATCCTGGTGCCGACCCGTGAACTGGCAGAACAGGTTCACGAAGCCGTGCGCCAGTACGCCGAGAACCTGCCGTTGCGCACCTATGCGGTGTACGGCGGTGTCAGCATCAACCCGCAAATGATGAAACTGCGCGGCGGCGTCGACCTCCTGGTCGCGACCCCGGGCCGTTTGCTCGATCTGTTCCGCCAGAACGCGCTGAAATTCAACCAGCTGCAAACCCTGGTCCTGGACGAAGCCGACCGCATGCTCGACCTGGGCTTTTCCGAGGAACTGGCGAACATTTACAGGGCGCTGCCGAAAAAACGTCAGACCCTGCTGTTCTCCGCGACCTTCTCCGATGCCATTCGCCTGCTCGCCGGGCAAATGCTCAATGACCCGCTGAGCATTGAAGTGAGCCCGCGCAACGTCGCGGCCAACACCGTCAAGCAGTGGGTGGTGACGGTAGACAAAAAGCGCAAGCCGGAGCTGTTTGTGCATTTGATGCGCAAGGGCAAATGGAAGCAGGTGCTGGTGTTTGCCAAGACTCGCAATGGTGTGGACGCATTGGTGGAAAAACTCCAGGGCCTTGGCGTTAACGCCGACGGCATCCATGGCGACAAGCCGCAGGCGACCCGCCAGCGCGCACTGGACCGGTTCAAGGCCAGCGAAGTGCAGATCCTGGTGGCCACTGACGTCGCCGCCCGGGGGCTGGATATCGAAGACCTGCCGTTGGTGGTCAATTTTGACCTGCCGATCGTGGCCGAGGATTACATCCATCGAATTGGCCGCACCGGCCGTGCGGGCTCGACCGGCGAGGCGATTTCGCTGGTGTGCGCCGATGAAGTGAATCTGCTGTCGGCTATCGAGATGTTGACCCGTCAGACCTTGAAGCGTCAGAACGAACCGGAGTTCGAACCAGAGCATCGGGTGCCGGACACCGATGCGAGCGGCCAGGTGATCAAAAAGCCGAAAAAACCGAAGAAGCCGAAGGTTTCCGGTGGTGGCGGCAAGCGCAATCTGGGTAAGTGGGTGGACAGCGGAGACGCCGCACCGGTGGAACCTTCGATCAAGCCTGTGCGCAAAGTGCCGGTGTTCAATACGGGCCCGCGTAAGAGGAAGCCTTGACGGCAGCTACAAGCTGCAAGCTGCAAGCTGCAAGACAAGTGCGCTCCGCTTGCAGCTTATAGCTTGCAGCTGCTCCTCACCCACTCCACCATCCCCAACCCTGCTGCACGCCCACTGGCGAAACAGGCGGTCAACAGATACCCCCCCGTCGGCGCTTCCCAGTCGAGCATTTCCCCGGCGCAGAACACGCCCGGCAACTGCTTGAGCATCAATCGCTCATCCATCGACTCGAATTGCACGCCACCGGCGCTGCTGATGGCTTCGTCCAGCGGACGGGTTTTCACCAGCGTCAGCGGCAGCGCCTTGATCGCCCTGGCCAGCAAGGCTGGATCGGCAAAACATTCGGCGCCAGTCAGTTCCCGAAGCAGCGCCGCTTTCACGCCGTCGATGCCCAGTTGACTGTGCAGATGCTTGGACATCGAGCGGGAGCCGCGTGGTTTGCTGAGGGCTGCGATGACTTTATCCACAGGTCGATTCGGCAACAGGTCCAGGTGAATGGTTGCCGACCCGTGATGGTTGATGGCTTCGCGGATCGGTGCCGACAGCGCGTAGATCAGGCTGCCTTCGATGCCGGTGGCCGTGATCACGCATTCGCCAAGCCGAGGAATGTCGTCGTTCAGCCCAATGGCGATGTTTTTCAGTGGAGCGCCGGCGAATTTGCTGACCATCAACTCGCTCCAAGCCTGCACTTCGAACCCGCAGTTGCTCGGCTGCAGGGGCGCCAGTCCTACGCCGTGCTTCTCCAGTTGCAGCATCCAGGCGCCATCCGAGCCCAGGCGTGCCCAACTCCCGCCGCCAAGAGCGAGCAGGGTGGCGTCAGCCTGGACGGTTGTTTCGCCGTTGGGGCTGTGGATAAGCAAGCTCCCGTGCTCGTCCCACCCGAGCCAACGGTGGCGGGTGTGGATAACTACGCCGCTGTCGCGCAGGCGTTTGAGCCAGGCGCGCAGCAGCGGGGCGGCTTTCATGTCGGTCGGAAACACCCTGCCGGAGCTGCCGACAAAGGTTTCGATACCCAGGTCGTGAATCCACTGGCACAGCGCCTCGGCGCCAAAGGCGCGCAGCAGCGGGGCAATCTGCGGTGCACGCTCGGCGTATCGCGAGAGAAACGCCGGATAGGCTTCGGAATGGGTGATGTTCATGCCGCCGACCCCGGCCAACAGGAATTTTCGCCCCACAGAAGGCATGCCGTCGTACAGATCGACCTTGATTCCAGCCTGGCTCAGCACCTCTGCGGCCATGAGGCCAGCGGGACCGCCGCCGATGATGGCGACCTGGGAGAGGGGCGTGTGGGGGAGGGTCATGGGCAGTGCTGCGGTCTGGCGGAATAAGCCGGGCATTCTAGCAGCACATAAACCCTGTAGGAGCGAGCATGCTCGCGATAGCGGCCTGTCGCACAGCGGAGATGTTGTATGGGATGGCCTCATCGCGGGCAAGCCCGCTCCCACAGGAATCAGTGGATTACATGAGGTGATCAAAAAATGATCGCTGCAGTGGAGGCCTTGATTCATAGGGTCTGGATGACCTTTCTCTCAGCTTATCCACAGGCAGCTCCACAGCCATTGTGGGTAACGCATCCACAACTCAGTGACAACCTGATGACGTCCAAACCCGCTGTGCGCTGTGGTGGAGAATGCCGTGACGCCGCGCCAGCGCCTTGCGATCCTGACTGTAGCCACCGCCGATAACCCCCATCACCGGGATATCCCTTCCCAGGCAATGACGCATCACGCTTTCATCCCGTGCAGCCACGCCTTCGTCTGTCAGCTTCAAGTAACCGAGCGCGTCATCCTTGTGCACGTCGACACCGGCGTCGTACAGCACCAGATCCGGTTGATACAACGGCAGCAGATAATTAAGCGTGTCATCGACAATTTTCAGGTAGTCAGCATCGCCCATTCCCTTGGGCAGTGGGATGTCCCAGTCGCTTTCGGCCTTGCGTGCAGGAAAGTTTTTTTCGCAATGCAGGGAGACGGTGATCGCGTCCGGGGTGTTGTGCAGGATGCGTGCGGTTCCGTCGCCTTGATGCACATCACAGTCGAAGATCAGCACCCGGTTCACTCGGCCGCTTTCCAGCAGGTAATGGCTGATCACAGCGAGGTCATTGAAGATACAAAACCCCGCCGGGTAGTCGTAATGCGCATGGTGCGTGCCGCCAGCCAAGTGGCAGGCCAGGCCATGCTCCAGCGCCTGCTCAGCGGCCAGCACCGAGCCGCCGACCGCACGCACCGTGCGCCTGGCCAGGGCTTCGGTCCAGGGCAGGCCGAGGCGCCGCTGGTCCTCTCGGGACAACTCGCCGCTCATGTAGCGTTCGATATAGGCAGCGTCATGTGCGAGGGCGAGAATCTCGGGTGGACAGAGTTCCGGACGCAGCAGGTCTTCGTCCCGGGTCAACCCGCTGTCCACCAGGTGATCGCGCAGCAGGCGGAACTTGTCCATCGGGAAGCGGTGTTCCGCCGGGAACTCGGGGCTGTAGTCTTCGTGGTAGATCAACGGCATCGGCATAGCAGGATTTTCAGAACGGCGGGCAGGAATGCAGGAAGGATCCTACCAGCGTTGTAGACTGGTGACATGGGAAGGGGAGAACACGATTGGAGCCAATACTGGAACTTGAGAGCGCGCGATTGTTGCTGCGCCAGTGGCGTGACGAGGATTTGCCGGCGTTTGCGGCGATGTGCGCCGATCCTCAAGTGATGCGCTATTTTCCCGCTCCCCTGAGTCGATTGGAAAGCGCTTCGCTGATTGGCCGGGTGCGGGGGCATTTTGCCGAGCACGGTTTTGGTCTTTGGGCGCTGGAGCGCAAGGACACCGGAGCATTCATCGGATTTACCGGTTTGGGCGTGGTGGGTTTCGATGCGCCATTCACTCCCGCCATCGAAATCGGCTGGCGCCTGGCCCGTGAACACTGGGGCCTGGGGTACGCCAGTGAAGCGGCCTGGACCGCTCTGCGCTGCGGTTTTGACCGTCTCGCGCTGGACGAGGTGGTGTCGTTTACCAGCGCGACCAACACGCCCTCGGAAAAAGTCATGCAGGCGATCGGTATGCGGCATGATCCGGCAGATGACTTCGAGCACCCAAAACTCGCGGCGGGCCATCCTCTGCGCCACCATGTGTTGTACCGCATCAGCCGTGAGCAATGGCTGCAAACCTTGCATGGCTAAGCCGGCCCGGACGTTTACAATGGCACCCATGATGGCCCCGGCCAGAACCTGAATGGGCCGTTGCAGCCGAGACTGCGCGGCATTGCGTTGTGTGAGGAGAGTCTGAATGAGCCACGTGTTGGAAGATCTGGTCGACTTGCTGACCCTGGAACCGATCGAGGAAAACCTGTTCCGTGGCCGTAGCCAGGACCTGGGCTTCCGCCAGCTGTTCGGTGGCCAGGTGCTCGGTCAGTCCCTGTCTGCCGCCAGTCAGACAGTTGAAGAAGCACGGCATGTGCATTCGATGCACGGTTATTTCCTGCGTCCGGGGGATGCCGGATTGCCAGTGGTCTATCAGGTGGATCGGGTGCGCGACGGCGGCAGTTTCAGTACGCGTCGGGTCACGGCGATCCAGAAGGGCCACCCTATTTTCACGTGCAGCGCCTCGTTCCAGTACGACGAGAAAGGCTTCGAGCACCAGCGCGAAATGCCAGTGGTGGTTGGCCCGGAAAACCTGCCTTCGGAACTGGAATTGACCCAGCAGCGTGCTCACCTGATCCCCGAGCACATGCGTGAAAAATTCCTGTGTCCCAAGCCGATCGAATTCCGACCGGTGACCGGAGAAGATCCCTACAACCCCAAACCTGCCGATCCGGTCAAGTACGTGTGGTTCCGCGCCGACGGTGCATTGGCCGATACCCCGGCGCTGCACAAATACCTGCTGGCCTACGCTTCGGATTTTGGTCTGCTGACCACTTCGCTGCTGCCCCATGGCAAGTCCGTGTGGCACAAGGACATGCAGGTCGCCAGTCTCGATCACGCCTTGTGGTTCCATGCGGACCTGCGTGCCGATGACTGGCTGCTGTACGCGATGGACAGCCCTTGGGCCGGCAATTCTCGCGGTTTCTCCCGGGGCAGCGTGTTCAACCGTGCCGGGCAACTGGTGGCGTCGGTTACGCAGGAAGGCTTGATCCGCCACCGCAAGGATTGGGCATGAGCCTGACCGACGTACGCCACTGGGTGTTCGACATGGACGGAACCCTGACGGTGGCCGTCCACGATTTTGCGGCCATCCGCGTGGCGTTGGCGATCCCGGCTGCGGACGACATTCTCACACACCTGGCGGCATTGCCCGCCGACGAAGCGGCAGCCAAGCACGCCTGGTTGCTGGAGCATGAGCGGGATTTGGCATTGGGTTCGAAGCCGGCGCCGGGTGCCGTGGAGCTGGTGCGCGAGCTGGCGGGGCGCGGCTATCGACTGGGAATTCTCACGCGCAACGCGCGGGAGCTGGCGCATGTGACGCTGGAAGCCATCGGCCTGGCCGACTGTTTTGCCGTGGAGGATGTGCTGGGCCGTGACGAAGCGCCGCCCAAACCGCATCCGGGCGGCTTGTTGAAGCTGGCTGCGGCCTGGCAGGTGCCAGCTAGCGAGATGGTGATGGTCGGTGATTACCGCTTTGATCTGGATTGCGGCCGGGCGGCGGGAGCGCACACGGTACTGGTGAATTTGCCGGATAACCCGTGGCCTCAATTGACCGATTGGCACGCGGCGGATTGTGTCGAGTTGCGGCGGATGTTGTTGGCTCGAGATTGTGGTGTCTGAGAGGTCCCATCGCGAGCAGGCTCGCGAGCTTTTTCACTGATCGAACAAGGCTTTTTGCCCTTCCACCGACATCAACATCTCTCCACCGTTGTGACCAACCCCAGGCACTTCCACCAGTTGTTGATTCAACCCCTGGGGATGACGGCGCTTGAGGTATTCAAAGTAGTTGCGTCCACGGGCCAGTCGGTTGGCGCCCTGGGCCCTGGCTTCGCAACCCTTGTCCAGTGCCGGATGATTCGGATCGATGTCCTGCTGGCCCAGCAGATAAACGATGTCGCGCTGAACGTAGTTTTCCTCCAGTTGCGCAGGCGTTTGTCCTTCGGCATAGGCCGGTAAATCCGACAGGCCATACTTCCAGCGATTGAACGCCGGGCAACCGGCATGGCTGAAGGCTACGGGCCGTCGTTCATCGAAATAAGCATAGGAAGACGGGTTGGCAATGACGTAGCGCACGTGCACACCCGCCGCCTGAAGTTCTGGCTGGTCATGACTGAGCAATGCATAGCGCTGGACCACCTGGGCGCCGCCGGAGTGGCCGACAATCACGACATCCTTCACATCGGGAAACTGCCGGCGATCGCCGAGCCGGGCGATGATCTGATCCAGCGCAGCATAGGAACTCAGGGCGAAAGGTGCGGTGGATGAGCCGCCGGCCATCCAGTCATTGCCCTGCCAGCGCAGAACGGTGTCGGCCACAGGATGGCGTTCCACGTCGGTTTCATTGAGAAACTGCGGGGCGATGACCAGGGTATTGGCACTTTGTCCCGCCTGCTCCGTCGCGCGCTCGGCGTTCTGGCGATAGGTTTCGGCATTGCGCAATCGCCCATGGAGGACGATCAGCACGCGCTCGATTTTCCCGGGCGCCGGACCGATGCCCACTCCCATCTCGCCTTCTTTCAACAACAAGCGTCCGGGGCTGATTTCCTTGACTCCCTGCCCGACAGCCTGGGTACTTGCAGTGGTCAACAACAGGATCAACAGCCACTTTTTCATCTACAGATTTTTCGCCGCAAAGGTATCGCACTGGCCCACCTGGCCTTGCGCAAATCCGGTTTTGAACCAGCGCACTCTTTGCGCTGATGTGCCATGGGTGAAGGAGTCCGGTACCACGCGGCCCTGGCCCTGCTGCTGCAAACGGTCGTCGCCGATGGCGTTGGCGGCGTTCAAGGCTTCCTCGATGTCACCCGGCTCCAGCCAGTTGAGGCGTTTCTGTGCATGATTGGCCCACACGCCGGCCAGGCAATCCGCCTGTAACTCCTGACGCACCAGCAAACCACCTTCGCCTTCCATTTGCCGGCCCTGTTGGCGGGCGGCCTGAATTTTCGCCGAAACACCGAGCAAGGTCTGAACGTGATGTCCGACTTCGTGGGCAATCACGTAGGCTTGGGCGAAGTCGCCTGCGGCGGCAAAGCGTTGCGACATTTCCTGGAAGAATGACGTGTCCAGGTACACCTTCTGGTCTGCCGGGCAATAGAACGGGCCGGTCGCCGACGTGGCAAGACCGCACGCCGAGTTCACCCGGCTGCTGAACAGCACAAGGGTCGGGTCTTTATACTGACGACCAGCTTGCTGGAAGATATCGCGCCAGGTGTCTTCGGTGTCACCCAGGATCGATCGCACGAACTCCGCGCCTTCATCGTTGGCCGGTGGCGCCTGGCGAGTTTGCGTCGAGGTGGGTGCCGATTGCTCGCTCATCTGGCCGGTGAGTTGTCCGAGGATCTGCAGCGGGTCCTGGCCAGTGATCCAGCCGATCCCGACAATCAGCAGGATTGCCGTCAGGCTCAGCCCCTTGCCACCACCGAAGCGCATGCCGCCCCCACCACTGCCGATGTTATCGCCACGGGCGTCGACCACGTTGTCGCTGCGCCTGCCTTTTCTCCATAGCATGTGGGAATCCTCTGCTGGTCCGTGGGATGAGTGTTGCTGCTGTGTGGGAGTGGCGCCAGTCCGGTCGTCCGGCTTTTACCGCACCGGTGCGCATCGTCGACTTGTAGGAACGTGGATCGCCCCTCAAATTCCCTTAAGCGCGGGGTTTTTATCTTCGTTTGATAATCGGCTGGAACATCTGGCCAAAGCGGCCCCGTCACGGTTACGGTATGCGTACGACGTCGCGGGTTCGCAATGTCTTTATGATCTGTGGAACACAAGGAATACCTGATGACCGTCAGCACCCCGCTTTCCGGTGTAAACCAGCCCTTCAAAGGGATTCTGCTGATAGTCTTCGCTACCTTCCTCTTCTCCAGTCATGACGCCTTCTCGAAATACCTGTCCGGGTTCTATCCCATCGTCATGGTGGTCTGGGCGCGTTATGTGGTTCACACCTTATTGATGGCTGGCATTTTCCTGCCACAGTCCGGGCTGCGAGTCCTGCGCACAAAACGGCCGATGCTGCAGTTGATACGGGCGTTATGCCTGCTGGGCACCAGTCTGTTCTTCACCACTGGACTGCTGTACATCCCATTGGCGGAAGCCACGGCGGTCAACTTTCTTGCGCCGGTACTGGTAACGGCCCTGTCGGTGCCGTTACTGAAGGAGCGTGTCACCCGGGGACAGTGGATCGCCGTCATCTGTGGATTTATCGGGGTGCTGATCATTGTTCACCCTGGCGGTGATCTGTTCACGCCGGCGGTGTTGCTGCCGTTCTGCTCGGCGATGTTTTTCTGCTTCTATCAGTTGCTGACCCGCAAGCTCAGCAGCGTCGACAGCCCGACAACCAGCAACTTCTTTGCCGGGTTGTGCAACACCCTGGTGATGAGCGCGCTGGTGCCGTTCTTCTGGCAAGTGCCCAGCGTGACGCATGGCTTGATGATGGTGGCGCTGGGGGCCTGCGGGATGACGGCGCATCTGTTTCTGACCCAGGCGTTTCGCTTCGCCGCGCCCGCGCTGCTGGCGCCGTTCGGCTATTGCCAGATCATCTTCGCCGGTTTGCTGGGTTGGCTGCTGTTCTCCCACACCCCGACCCTGACCACGGTGATCGGGATTGCGGTGATCTGTTGCAGTGGGTTGGCGGCAGCGTGGCAGCAGAGTCGGCGGTAGAAAGATGGCTTGCGGGCCGTATTGACCCTTATGGGAGCAGCCGGTCGACGCTCACGGTGCGATTCGTCAGGCGAAGTTGTAGGAAATTGGTAAGCGTGAGGCTAAACCCGCGCCGCGCAGCTTCCTTCGCTTTGCGACGCGACTCATAATCGCCAGCTTGTACAGTGATGGCCGTGAGCCCGCGATGACCGTGATTTCAGATCTTTCCGCAGCGCCGGACGAACCTTTGGCCGAGCCTCGCAAAAGTCGCAAGAACAACCCGGAAAAGACCCGCGAGAACATTCTTCAGGAAGCCATTGTCGAGTTCGTCCAGCAGGGCCTTTCCGGAGCCCGTGTCGACGCGATCGCCGAGCGTATCCACACCTCAAAGCGCATGATCTATTACTACTTCGGCAGCAAGGAGCAGTTGTATCTTGAGGTGCTGGAGAAACTCTACGGCGACATTCGCAGCACCGAAAATCGCCTGCACCTGGCCGAACTGGCGCCGGTCGACGCGATTCGGCGATTGGTCGAATTCACCTTCGATCACCATGATCGCAATGTCGATTTCGTGCGCATCGTCAGCATCGAGAACATTCACAACGCCGAGTATGTGAAACGCTCCGATGCGATCAAGGCGATGAACAGCACTATCCTCGATTCACTGGGTGAGGTTCTGCAGCGAGGCGCGCTGGAAGGTGTGTTCCGCTCGGGGCTCGAGCCGCTGGATGTGCATTTGTTGATCAGCTCGTTCTGTTTCTATCGTGTGTCGAACCGGCACACGGTCGGTGAGATCTTCGAGATCGAGTTGCCGGACGAGCGCATCAAGCAGCGTCATCGGCAGATGATTTGCGAGTCTGTGTTGCGCTATCTGCAAGCCTGAAGATTTTTCGTTCAGCGTGGCAGTTGTTCGAGGAGAAAGTCGATAAATGCCCTGAGCCGCAAAGGCATATGACGGCTTTGCGGGTAGAGCAGGGTGAAAGGACGCGAACGGCCGCCGTAGGCTTTGAGAACTTCCACCAGAGACCCGTCGGCCAATTCCTTCTCGACAATAAACCGATAGGTCTGAAACAGGCCTGCCCCGTGTTTTGCCAGGGTTACCCCGCCCAGAACGTCGTCGGAACAACTGAGATTGCCCTCGGCGAGAATCTCGCGCTGCCCCCCGTTTTCATTGAATAACCAAGCGATGCGCCGTCCGCTGCTGGGTAGCTCGAATTGAATGCACTCGTGCTGCTTGAGGTCATCCAGGGTCTGCGGCGTGCCCGCGCGCGCCAAGTAGGCGGGGGCGGCGATCATCACCAGTTCTGCATCTTCCAGTTGGCGGGCGATCAGGCCGGAGTCTGGAATCGCCCGCACGCGGATGACCATGTCATAGCCTTCGCCGACAAAGTCTATGTTGCGGTTGCTGATGTGCGACTCGACTTTGACCTGGGGAAAACGTTCTCGAAAGGCCGGGAGCAACGGCAGGATGCGGTGATGGGCATAGGTGGTGGGGATGCTGATGCGCAAGGTGCCTGAAGGCTCCTGCTGTTGGCCCATCACCTCGCGTTGAGCCTCGACCAGTTGTGCCAATGCCTGACGACACTCCTCGTAATACCGGCGGCCGCTGTCTGTCATTTTCACGCTGCGGGTGGTGCGTGCGAATAAGCGGACCCCCAGCCGTTCCTCCATGCGCGATACCGAGCGGCTCACCGCTGCCGGCGTAACGCCTGCCACCAGCGCCGCAGCGGTAAAGCTGCCGGCCTCGGCGGCCAGGCAAAACAGTTCGATGCTACCTAGCTGAAGATCGTCGAATGTGCGCTGCATGATTGATTACACCGGGGATCAAATTGGGAACCTGACGCAGTGTTTATCAAATAACCGAAAGGATTGCATACCATTTTTGCGTGCAATCGTCCGGCTCACCAGGGCATCGACAGCTAGCCTGAATGACGATCGACGAGCGCAGATCGACGCCGATTATCGGATTTCTCATGGAAAGATCAGTCTCCGGACTCAATAACCTAACGGATGGGTTAGTATGAAATTGTTCAGCTACAAAGGCCTTTCGGTCGTGATCATGTTGCGCGATGAACATTGTCCGCCCCATGCACATGTGGACGCCGGTGCCTGGAGCGCACGCTTCAAGTTCAGCTACTGGCATAACAGCGTCGAACTGTGGGATGTGGTTCCCGTGTACAACCGGCCGCCTGTAGCTGTTCTGGAAGGCTTGCGTCTCGCACTCGGGCAGCCGGCCCATTTGCGACGTGCCCGTTCGGTCTGGTGGGACAAGTTGCAAACGGTCTGCCTCGACCATCAGGTGTGGGACTGGCAGACCAGCGAAGTCGTGGTGGTGAAACGCATTGCCACCACGACCTACATGATTGACTCGGCCTGCTATGAGCCCGAGACAAACAAGACCCTGCTGGCGCTGTTGGGCGCTGCGCAAGGGGTGGAGATCCAACTATGAAAACAATAGAAGCCGGGACGCTGGTTGATCGACCCGTCACCGAGTCCTTGCTGGATGAGGCCATTCAGCGTGGGCAAATGCGCCGCAAAAACAGTTTGCAAGTCACGTCGGTGACGTTTGCAGAACCGTGCCTGGTGCTCGGTTTCATCGATGGCAGTGGCGTACTGCTGCCCGTGCGCAATTATGTGGAATTCGATGATTTCGAGGTCGATGATTTCGCGGGGTTGACCGTCGGTTTTTCCGGGACTGCCTTGTGTCATGAAGGCAAGGATCTGCAGGTGTCCATCGCCGGGTTGATCTCGGCGAGCAAGCCGTTGATGGACATGGCGGCCTCAGCGGTCGCCTCGCGCAATGGGCGCCAGAGCAGCGCTGCCAAGGCCGAGGCCGCCCGGGCCAACGGTCGCAAGGGCGGGCGTCCGCGAAAGACAGAAGTCACCGAATGAGCGCGCACAAAAAAGCCGTCGCAATGACGGCTGATTTGTAGTGCACGGTGGCAATCAACGTCGGGTCAACAACACCCCGGATTCCATGTGGTGGGTCCACGGAAACTGGTCGAACATCGCGCAGCGGGTGATGCGATGGGTGTCGTGCAACTGGGCGATGTTGTCCGCCAGGGTCTGCGGGTTGCAGGAAATGTACAGAATATTGTCGAAGCGTCGGGTCAGTTCGCAAGTGTCCGGGTCCATGCCGGCACGTGGCGGGTCGACGAAGACGCTGCCGAACTCGTAGCTCTTGAGGTCGATGCCGTGCAGTCGACGGAACGGACGGACTTCGTTAAGCGCTTCGGTCAGCTCTTCGGCGGAAAGTCGCACGAGCGTGACGTTATCCACAGCATTGTCGCTGAGGTTGCTCAGGGCTGCGTTGACCGAGGTCTTGCTGATCTCGGTGGCCAGCACTTTGCGCACGCGAGTCGCGAGGGGCAGGGTGAAGTTGCCATTGCCGCAATACAGCTCCAGCAAATCGTCAGTGCGCTCGCCCAATGCATCGTAGGCCCAATTGAGCATCTTCTGGTTGACCGTGCCATTGGGCTGCGTGAATGCACCTTCCGGTTGGCGGTAGCTGAATGTGCGGCCACCGACCTCGAGCTGTTCGACCACGTAGTCGTGACCGATCACTTCGCGTTTGCCCTTGGAACGACCGATTACACTGACGTTCAGGTCGGCCGCCAGCTTCGATGCTGCTGCATGCCAATGCTCATCCAGAGGGCGGTGATAGCACAAGGTGATCATCGCGTCGCCGGCGAGGGTGGTTAGGAACTCCACCTGAAACAGCTTGTGGCTCAGGGCCGAACTGGCTTGCCAGGCGGCCTTGAGCTGGGGCATCAATTGGTTGATGCGCAGGCTGGCAATCGGGAATTCTTCGATCAGGATCGGCGTGCGTTTGTCTTCCTGGGAGAACATTGCGTAATGGCGTTCGCCGGCTTCACGCCACAGGCGGAACTCGGCGCGCAGGCGGAAGTTCTTCAGCGGTGAGTCGAACACCGCAGGCGCGGGTGCATCGAAAGGTGCCAGCAGGCCACGCAGACGCGTGGCTTTTTCTTCGAGCTGGACGGCGTAAGCCTGGGAATCAAAAGTCATGCGTTGAACCAACCCAACTTGATCACGAACAGAATCGACAGGATCACCAGCGCCGGGTTCAGCTCACGGCCACGACCGGAAAGCAACTTGATCGCGGTCCACGAAATAAAGCCGAAAGCGATGCCATTGGCGATGGAGTACGTGAATGGCATGGCCAGGGCGGTCACTACCACTGGCGCGGCTACCGTGATGTCTTCCCAGTCTATTTCGGCCAGGCCGGACGTCATCAGTACGGCGACGAACAGCAGCGCCGGTGCAGTGGCGAAAGCGGGGACGCTGGCGGCCAGCGGCGAGAAGAACAGCGCCAGCAGGAACAGGATCGCAACCACGATAGCGGTCAGGCCGGTGCGGCCCCCGGCACTGACGCCGGCGGCCGATTCGATGTAACTGGTGGTGGTCGACGTGCCCAGCAGCGAGCCGGCCATGGCCGCGGTGCTGTCGGCGATCAGCGCGCGGCCCATTTTTGGCATGTGGCCGTCCTTGCCCATCAGGCCGGCACGCTTGGCAACGCCGATCAGGGTGCCGGAGTTGTCGAACAGGTCGACGAACAGGAAGGCGAAGATCACGCTGACCAAGCCGATGTCCAGTGCGCCCTTGATGTCCAGTTGCAGGAAGGTCGGCGCCAGCGACGGCGGCATCGACGTCACGCCGCCAAACTCGGTAAAACCCATCAGGATCGAAACGATGGTCACGGTCAAAATGCCGATCAACACGGCGCCGCGAACGGCCAGGGCTTCGAGAGCAACGATCAAGGCAAAGCCGAGCGTCGCGAGGATCGGTGCCGGTTGTTTCAGGTCACCCAGGCCCACCATGGTTGCCGGGTTGCTGACGACGATGCCGGCGTTGTGCAGGGCAATCAGCGCCAGGAACAGGCCGATACCGGCGGCGATCGCCGAGCGCAGCGGCAGCGGGATGCTGTTGATGATCCATTCGCGGATGCGGAAGATCGACAGCAGAAAGAACAGCACCGCGGAAATGAACACCGCCCCCAGCGCCACTTGCCAGGTATGACCCATGTGCAGGACCACGGTGTAGGTAAAGAAGGCATTGAGGCCCATGCCCGGCGCGAGGGCGATCGGGTAGTTGGCGATCAGGCCCATGACCGTGGAGCCGATGGCGGCTGCCAGGCAGGTCGCGACAAAGACGGCGCCCTTGTCCATGCCGGTCTCGCCGAGGATGCTCGGGTTGACGAACAGAATGTAGGCCATGGCCAGGAAGGTTGTGATGCCCGCCAGTATTTCGGTGCGCACATTGGTGTTGTGTGCCTTGAGTTGAAACAGCCTTTCCAGCATGTCTGCTCCCCGTGGCGCGCCCGGCGCCGTGAATGTATCGACCTCAACAGCAAAGCACAGACCGTTCCAGATGCCTGGGATTTTTCTGCGGGTCGGAAAAAGCCGCGCATCATACCAGCAGCGTAGCGTTGTGGCTGCTTAAGGCGGTGATCGTCGTCGATGTTTTGCGTTAAAGCCAAGTGCGCCATACTGCGCGCTGGATTTTGGGGGCGGGAATGACATGAAAAAGAGTTGGATCACCTTGTTCGGCGCTTTCGCGGCCTTCTCGCTGGGAGGGCAGGCCGCTATGGCTGCTTCGGCTGCGCCGTTGAGCCAGGTCAAGGTGCTCAAGGTCGAATCGCCGGCCTGTGGTTTCGAGAGCATCGATCCAGGGCAGGAACGGACTCGCTGCGATCACAGTGGGCCGAACATCAAGGTCTATGTGCTGGAGGTCGGTTACGGGCGCGCAGCCCAGGTCGGGCTCGACGGTTTTACGGTCAATGGTACGCGCACGCCGGTCTGCGCCTTCGATAACGGCAACCTGACCGAATGCACGGTTGGCAGAAGAACTGTCGGCTACCTGTACGTCTTTGATCTGGCCGGCAAGCAGGAAGGCACCTTCACCTTCAGCAACACCTCCATCAACGCGCCGGGCAACACGATGTCGACGCAGCTTTACATCAAGTAACGGCGCGCTTGAACAAGGGTCAGCAAAGCTGGCTACGCTTTAAGGATCATCCTGCGGATTTCGCCCATGACCTATAGAGCTTTGATTCCCCTCGCCGAGGGCATCGACGACCTGCAAGCCGTGACCCTGGTCGACGTCTTGCGCCGCGCAAAGGTAGAAGTGGTAGTCGCCAGTATCGAAGGGCGACGCATGCTCACCTGTGCCCGCGGCACCCGCATCACAGCTGATGCGATGCTGGTCGATGTACTGGCCCAGCCTTTCGACCTGATCGCATTGCCTGGGGGAGCGGTAGGTGCGCAACATCTATCAGCCCATCAACCCTTGCAACAATTGATCAAGGATCAGGTGAAGGCGGGTCGACTGTTCGCCGGTATCGGCGAAGCTCCGGCCTTGGCGTTGCAAGCGAGCGGCGCCTTGCGCCAGCGCCGCATGACCTGCCTGCCGTCAATCAGCCACCAATTGTCAGGCTGCAACTTCGTCGATCAACCGGTGGTGGTCGATGGCAACTGCGTAACGGCCCAGGGCTCGGGGAGCGCTCTGGAGTTTGCCCTGACACTGGTGGAACAACTTTGCGGCAAAGCCATAAGAGCGGCGGTGGCGGGGGAATTGGTGGTGTAGACAGGCGTGAACAGCGAGCCGTTCGATGACCGGCTGCTCCCGCTGCTCTGCTTGCCAGAGATCACAGGGTCCGTGCTGACCGTGCATGACCATGCAGTACCCGCGAAAGGTGCGGGCGTGCGAAGCCCAGGTGGCGGGCTGGTTATCCTCTGATCAATCTCCTTGAACGCTCAAACACCCCCGAAGTCGTACCCCTTATGACGGCGGTTTGCGAAAACGCCGCGAACGTACGACCAACCGTGAGGTGTATATGAACGCGACCCTTCCTGACGCGACGCCGCCGTCGTTTGTCCGTCATCCGTTGGCGCTGATACTCAACGGCAAGGAGGTCCGGCTTGAAGTCCTGCCCTGGATCACACTGCTGGATATGCTGCGCGAGCAACTGGACTTGATCGGCACGAAAAAGGGCTGCGATCACGGCCAATGCGGCGCCTGCACGGTGCTGCGCGATGGCAAGCGCGTAAATGCCTGCCTGACGTTGGCAGTGATGTGCGAGGGGGCCGAAGTCACCACCATTGAAGGCCTGGCCAGCGGTGACGAGTTGCACCCCATGCAGCAAGCCTTTATCAAGCACGACGCCTTTCAATGCGGTTATTGCACGCCAGGGCAAATCTGCTCGGCGGTGGGCCTGGCCACTGAAGGACGGGCGCAATCCAGTGCGCAGATTGCCGAAATGATGAGTGGGAACCTCTGCCGGTGTGGCGCCTATAGCAACATCCGTGCAGCGATTGAGGAAGCGCTGCCAGCCTGCCGTCAACGCGCCGGGCAGGGAGGTGGCCAATGAACCCTTTCCATTACAGCAAGCCCGCCTCAGTGCAAGAGGCCGTTCAACTCGCCGGTCCGGCGTCGCGCTTCATCGCAGGCGGTACGAACCTGCTGGACTTGATGAAGGAAAACGTCGCGCGCCCGGCGCAACTGATCGACATCACCGGGCTTGCACTCAACGAAGTCAGTGAAACAGCCACGGGCGGGGTGATGATCGGCGCGTTGGTCAGCAACGCCGACCTGGCGTGGCACCCCTTGATAGAACAACGTTACCCAATGCTGTCGCAGGCAATACTTGCGGGCGCCTCCCCGCAATTGCGCAACATGGCCAGCACGGGCGGCAATTTGTTGCAGCGTACGCGCTGCTATTACTTCTATGACGCCAGTGTGCCGTGTAACAAGCGCGAGCCGGGTAGTGGCTGTCCGGCGCGGGCAGGACTCAACCGTATTCACGCGATTCTGGGCGCCAGTTCGCAGTGTGTGGCTACGCATCCTTCGGACATGTGTGTTGCACTCGCCGCCTTGTGCGCGACGGTCCACGTCCAGGGGCGCAGCGGTGTACGCAGCATTGAGTTCGCCGATTTCCACCGCCTGCCAGGCGATACCCCTGAGCGGGATAACCAACTGGCGGATGACGAGCTGGTGACGGCAATCGAGCTGCCAGCGGCAGGTTTTGCCGAGCACAGCCATTACCTGAAAATCCGGGATCGTGCGTCCTATGCCTTTGCCCTGGTATCAGTCGCGGCGGCACTTGATTTATCTGGGCCGGTCATTCGTGAGGCACGCCTGGCGGTCGGCGGTGTGGCGCATAAACCCTGGCGCGATGAAGCGGTAGAGACCGCCCTGGTGGGCAAGGCAGCCACGCAGGAAACCTTCAGCGTTGCGGCCAATGCCTTGCTGCAGAACGCCGAACCTCTGGATCACAACGCTTTTAAAGTGGCACTGGCGCGCCGAGCCATCATTCGCGCCCTGAGCACTGCCGCGAAGGGAGGGCACGCCTGATGAAGACTTCTACCCAACCTGTGGGGCAACCGGTGGATCGCGTCGAAGGACGCCTCAAGGTCACCGGCCAGGCACGTTATGCCGGGGAGTTTCCCGAAGAGGGGTTGCTACACGGCAGTGTCGTTTCCAGCAATATCGCCTGCGGCCGCGTGATCCGCATCGATGCGTCGAAAGCCTTGGCGTTGCCCGGCGTGGTCGCGGTGATCGACCACACCAATCGGCCAGGCGTCGCCGGCTACGACGAGCCTTACGAAGACGCGGATTCGGCCGAAGGATCTCCGTTTCGCCCGCTGTACAACGACAAAGTGTTGTACAGCGGACAGCCCCTGGCGTTGGTAGTCGCGGATAACCTGGAACTGGCTCGGCATGCCGGCTCATTGATCACCGTTGAATACGAAGCCGAACCACACCAGACCGATCTGTTGAGCCTGCGAGGCCAAGCCTATCCGGCGCCAGCCGAACTGCCAAAACCTCGTGGGAATTTTCAGGCTGAGTTTGCCGGTGCCGCCTTGAGTCTGGACCTTAACTACAGCACGCCGATCGAACACCACAATCCGATGGAACCGCATGCCAGTACGGTGCTTTACCAGGCCGATGGCAGCCTGCACATTCACGACAAGACGCAAGGCACGCAGAACTGTCAGTCGTATGTGCAGAAGGTATTTGGCCTGGAGAAGGATCAGGTCAGAGTATTCGCAGCTTATGTCGGCGGGGCGTTCGGGTCCGGCCTGCGTCCGCAATACCAGCTTCCGTTGGCGGTGATGGCGGCGTTACATCTCAAGCGTTCCGTCCGCGTGACCCTCACTCGCCAGCAGATGTTCACCTTCGGCTATCGCCCGCGCACCCTGCAACGCCTGCAATTGGGCGTAGCTGCGAACGGGCGTTTGCTCGCCCTGGCGCACACCGCCATTGGCCAGACTTCGCGGTTCGAAGACTTCACTGAACATGTGGTTGAGTGGAGCGGCATGCTTTATCACTGCGACCATGTGCAGCTGGACTACAAGCTGCTGCCACTCGACGTTTATACGCCACTGGACATGCGCGCTCCCGGTGCGGCGCTGGGGCTCATCGGCCTGGAGTGTGCGATGGATGAAATGGCCTGCGCATTGGCGATTGATCCCGTGCAATTGCGCTTGCTCAATTACGCCGAGCGCAACCAGAACGAGGACAAACCTTACTCCAGCAAGGCGTTGCGTCAATGTTATGCCCAGGGTGCCCAGCGTTTTGGCTGGGACCAGCGCAATCCTGAGCCACGCAGCATGCGTCAGGGCCAGCAGTTGGTAGGTTGGGGCATGGCCGGTGGCGTCTGGGAGGCGATGCAGCAGAAGGCCAGTGCGAAGGCATCGCTCGATCAACAGGGCAAGCTGACGGTCAGCAGCGCGACCACTGACATCGGCACCGGAACCTACACGGTGATGACGCAAATCGCGGCGCAAGCGTCAGGCGTCTCTTTGAAAAATGTCACCTTTGTCCTCGGCGACTCTTCATTGCCGAAGGCACCCTTGCAGGGTGGCTCGTTCACCGTATCGTCGGTCGGCACGGCCGTGCAGCAGGCCTGTGAGGCGTTGAAGGAAAAACTGCTGGCCGTGGCGCGTCAGACGTCGGCGCAATTCACCAGCGTAACAGCTGAGCAGGCTGTTTTCGAAGCGGGCCACTTGTCGTTTGGTGAAGCACAAATCGATCTTGCCGAGCTGGTCCGAAGCAGCGGTGAAGCGCTGATTGAGGTCCAGGTAGATGCCGAACCTGATCAACAACGTGAAGCCTACGCCACTGCAACCCATTCCGCCGTGTTTGTGGAAGTGCTGGTGGACGAGGATTTGGGTTCGGTGAAGGTCAATCGCGTGGTCAGCGCCATCGCCGCAGGTCGGGTGGTCAATCCGAAAATGGCGCGTAGCCAGATCCTGGGCGGGGTAGTGTGGGGTATCGGCATGGCGTTGCACGAGGAAACACAAACCGACCATGCATTGGGGCGGCACATGAACCACAGCCTGGCCGAGTATCACATCCCGGTGAACGCCGATATCGGCGACATTGACGTGCTGTTCGTCGAAGAACACGACAAAATTGTCAATGCGCTGGGTTCAAAGGGCGTTGGCGAGATCGGCATTGTCGGGGTGGCGGCGGCGGTCGCCAACGCCATCTACCACGCCACCGGCAGGCGGGTGCGGGACTTCCCCATCACCCTCGACAAGCTGCTCTAGACCTTGGCTTCTTCAGCCGGCACATGCATGCGGTCACGATTGGCCAGGGTCGGGAACAGCTTGATCCAGACCCCGGTCACTACCAATGTACCAAGTCCGCCCATGACCACCGCCGGCACGGTGCCGAACCAATGGGCCGTGACGCCGGATTCGAACTCGCCCAACTGGTTGGAGGCGCCGATGAACAGGCCATTCACGGCGCTGACCCGGCCGCGCATCTCGTCCGGTGTTTCCAGTTGCACGAAGGAGGCCCGGATCACCATGCTGATCATGTCAGCCGCGCCCAGTACGACCAGGACCGCCAGGGAAAACCAGAACGAAGTCGAGAGGCCGAAGGCGATGGTCGCGACCCCGAACACGCCGACAGCGGTAAACATCACCCGACCGACATGGCGATCCACGGAGAACCGCGCCAGCCACAGCGACATCAACAATGCCCCCACCGCAGGAGCCGAGCGCAGCAGACCTAGCCCCCACGCCCCTGTCAGCAGGATGTCCTTGGCGAACACGGGCAGCAGCGCGGTTGCTCCGCCCAGCAGCACGGCAAAGAGGTCCAGGGAAATCGCGCCGAGAATGTCCGGACGGCTGCGGATGAAGCGAATGCCGGCCAGCAGAGAGTCCAGGGTCGCCTTGCCCTTGTTCAGCGGTGTCTGCCGAGCCGGCAGGTTAAGCATCAACGCGCAGGCGATGACGTACAGAACAACGGTCGGCCCATACACCCAGACGCTGCCAAAGGCGTAGAGCAAGCCGCCGAGAGCCGGGGCGACGATGGTCGCCGATTGTTGCGCCGACTGCGCCGCGGCGACGGCTCGGGGGAACAACGCGGGGGGCACGATGCTCGGCAGTAGCGCCTGGGTCGTCGGCATCTCGAACGAGCGGGCCGCACCGAGCAGGAACGCGAGGATGAAGATCATTTCCCGGGTGACGTGGCCCGTGGCCCCACCAATGGCCAAGGTCAATGCGATCAGCGCTTGCAGCGACTGGCAGATCGCCGCGACCTTGCGTCGGTCATATCGGTCCGCGACATGCCCGGTGTGCAGCATGAACAGAACCCGGGGAGCGAACTCCACCAGGCCGACCAGGCCCAGGTCCAGCACGTTGCCGGTCAGCTGATAAAGGTTCCAGCCGATGGCCACGGTGAGCATCTGGAAGCCGCTGGCGGTAAAAACCCGGGCCAGCCAGAACGCAATGAAAGGACGATGATGACGTAACAGCAAAGGCGCTTGGCTGGGCATCAGAGGCAGATCTTGAGCAAAGGGAACGGCGAGATTATCACCTACCTGTAACCAAAAGTTGCCGCTGTGAAAAATTTGTTAGCAAGACATCTATCTCTTCAAATCCTATGAGGCAACCTGTCACGCGGCAAAAGACCACACCGTCCATCGCCGAAAATCGGACTACTCTTTGATACAAGCTTGATCCAGATCAATGCCTTTTCCGGAATTGGTCCGGTGGCCGGATGGCCAGAATCCCCACGTTGTGATGCAGCTAAAAAAAGAACGAATTGAAATTCGCCACACTCCATATCCGTGGGGGCAGTGGATGTAGGCCGCAAGCCTTCAGCCCGTATTACCTGACAGAGGAAGACTTATGTTCGGTTTGGAGGCGCTTGAACTCGCCCGGATTCAGTTTGCGTTCACCATCTCGTTTCACATCCTGTTCCCGGCCATCACCATCGGCCTGGCGAGTTACCTGGCGGTGCTCGAAGGCCTGTGGCTGAAGACCAACAACGATACCTACCGGGACCTTTACCACTTCTGGTCGAAAATATTTGCCGTCAATTTTGGCATGGGCGTGGTGTCCGGGTTGGTGATGGCCTATCAGTTCGGTACCAACTGGAGCCGGTTTTCGGACTTCGCCGGATCGGTGACTGGCCCATTGCTGACCTACGAGGTGCTCACGGCCTTCTTCCTCGAAGCCGGTTTCCTGGGGGTGATGCTGTTCGGGTGGAACAAGGTGGGACGCAATCTGCACTTTTTCTCCACGGTCATGGTTGCTATCGGTACGCTGATCTCGACCTTCTGGATTCTTGCGTCCAACAGCTGGATGCAAACGCCCCAGGGCTTTGAAATCGTCAACGGCCAAGTGATCCCGACTGATTGGTTCGCGGTTATCTTCAACCCGTCTTTCCCCTACCGCCTGATGCACATGGCCACGGCGGCATTCGTTGCCACGGCGTTCTTCGTCGGCTCCTCGGCGGCCTGGCACTTGCTGCGCGGCAAGGACAACCCGGCGATTCGCAAGATGCTGTCGATGGCGATGTGGATGGCGTTGATCGTCGCCCCCATCCAGGCTGTCATCGGCGACTTCCACGGGCTCAACACGCTTGAACACCAGCCAGCGAAAATCGCCGCAATCGAGGGCCATTGGGAGAACAAGGGCGACGAAGCGACCCCTCTGATCCTGTTCGGCTGGCCGGACATGAAAGAGGAAAAAACCAAATTCGCCGTCGAAATTCCATACCTGGGCAGCCTGATACTCACGCACTCCCTGGACAAGCAGGTGCCGGCCCTCAAAGAGTTTCCGCCTGAAGACCGGCCGAATTCGACGATCGTGTTCTGGTCGTTCCGGGTCATGGTCGGCCTGGGGCTTCTGATGATCTTCACGGGGCTCTGGAGCCTTTGGCTGCGCAAAAGCGACAAGTTGTACACGTCCCGACCATTCCTTTATCTGGCGCTATGGATGGGGCCGTCCGGCCTGATTGCGATTCTTGCGGGCTGGTTCACCACTGAAATCGGGCGACAGCCGTGGGTGGTCTACGGCCTGATGCGCACGGCGGATGCGTCGTCCAATCACAGCGTCATACAGATGAGCATCACCCTGGTGTTGTTCGTGGTGGTGTATTTCGCGCTGTTCGGTGCCGGTTTGAGCTACATGATGCGGTTGGTACGCAAGGGGCCGACCACGGATGAAGGCAAGGAAACCAAAGACGGTGGTCCAGGCAAAAAACGCACGCCGGCTCGTCCGCTGTCCGCCGCTGACGATGACGGCCTTGATGGTGATGACCCTCGCAGCCTGAACAAGGAGATTTGAATCATGGGTATTGATCTTCCGCTGATCTGGGCCGTGATCATCATCTTCGGCATCATGATGTACGTGGTCATGGACGGCTTTGACCTGGGCATCGGGATTCTTTTCCCGTTCATCCCAGGCAAGACCGACCGCGACGTGATGATGAACACTGTTGCGCCGGTCTGGGACGGTAATGAAACCTGGCTGGTCCTGGGCGGCGCAGCGTTGTTCGGAGCGTTTCCACTGGCTTATTCGGTGGTGCTCTCAGCGTTGTACCTGCCGCTGATCTTCATGCTGATCGGGCTCATCTTTCGGGGGGTGGCGTTTGAGTTCCGATTCAAGGCCAAGGATGAGAAACGTCATCTTTGGGACAAGGCCTTCATTGGCGGTTCGGTAGCGGCGACGTTTTTCCAGGGTGTTGCCCTGGGTGCATTCATCGACGGGTTACCGGTGGTCAACCGTCAGTTTGCCGGTGGCTCACTGGACTGGCTGACGCCGTTCACGATGTTCTGTGGGGCAGCACTGGTGGTGGCTTATGCGTTGCTCGGTTGCACCTGGTTGATCATGAAGACCGAAGGCAAGTTACAGGAGCAAATGCATGATCTGGCGCGGCCGTTGGCCTTCGTGCTGTTGGCGGTGATTGGCATCGTCAGCGTCTGGACGCCGCTGGCCCATACCGAAATCGCTGCGCGCTGGTTCACATTGCCGAACCTGTTCTGGTTCCTGCCCGTGCCGATTCTGGTGCTGGTGACGATGTACGGGCTGATCCGAGCCGTGGCTCGCAACGCACATTACACGCCGTTCCTGTTGACCCTGGTGCTGATCTTCCTGGGTTACAGCGGGCTGGGCATCAGTCTCTGGCCGAACATCGTACCGCCGTCGATCTCGATCTGGGACGCGGCTGCGCCACCACAAAGCCAGGGCTTCATGCTGGTTGGCACGTTATTCATCATTCCGTTCATCCTGGGTTACACCTTCTGGAGCTATTACGTGTTCCGCGGCAAGGTCACCCATGAAGATGGGTATCACTAGCCAGCTGTTCGAGATGGCGTCATGCAGACGCCATCCACCTCCAAGACAGGGGAGCGCAACGCCATGACCGGTAAACACACCTTGCAGGAAATCGAGGCCGCCGAGAAAAAGCCGCTGTGGAAGCGCCTGGGTTGGTTGGCGATGATCTGGGCTGGCAGCGTGCTGGCGCTGTTCGTCGTCGCGAGCCTGATGCGCCTGTTCATGAATGCTGCGGGCCTTTCAACCCATTGAATTCATCCCATCCCGATGCCTTATGGCACGGATTTTCAACCCTCCAACATTGGAGGGTTTTTTTTGCGCGGGATTATTTTCGGGCCTTGAGGATCACAAACTTGGGGGTGGCCGCCACTTGCTCGACACCGCGGAACAGGCGCGCCAACTTGCTGTGATACCCCAGATGGCGATTGCCGACGATGTACAAGGCTCCGCCCACCACCAGCGCTTCGCGCGCCTGCTGGAACATACGCCAGGCGAGGAAGTCGCCCACCACTTGCTGCTGGTGGAAAGGTGGGTTGCACAACACCACGTCCAGCGATTGCGGCTCCTGGCCCGCGAGGCCATCGCCGGCACGCATGACCGCTTCTCGATCACCCAGCGCAGCGCGCCAGTTCTCGACGGCTGATTGCACGGCCATGAACGATTCATCCACCAGCGTGTAGTGCGCTTGCGGGTTCTGTAACGCGCTGGCAATGGCCAGTACGCCATTACCGCAACCGAGATCAGCCACCCGTGCACTGCCGAGATCGTTGGGCAAGTGCGGCAAAAATGCCCGGGTGCCGATGTCCAGGCCTTCCCGGCAAAACACGTTGGCATGGTTGAGCAGTTCGATCGCTGGCGTGTCGAGTCGATAGCGTGTCGGATAGGGCGAGTCTGACGTGGGTTTGGCTTCGGCCGTGGCGATCAACAGTCGCGCTTTTTTCACCGCCAGCGAGGCTTGCACCGGGCCGATGTAGCGTTCGAGCAGATCCCCGGCGGCACGTGGCAAATGCTTGATCATGGCGGCGGCAATGACCTGGGCCCCGGGCGCCAGTTGTGCTTGCAGGCGGATCAATTGTTCTTCCAGCAGAGCCAGCGTCTTGGGAACTCGGATCAATACCCGGTCGAACGGCCCGGTGAAGCTTTCACTGGCAGGAACCTTCGGCACGGCATCGAACGCCAGGTCGTTACGGGCCAGGTTTTTTTCCAGCCCCTGAAATGCCAGAAACGAGTCGCCGCTGCTGGTGACCTGAACGTTGCCCACAAGGCTTGCGGCCAATGCACCAAAGCTATCGTTGAGCACCAGAACGCGAGTGTCCAGCGAGGGTTGTTGCTCCGCCAGGAAATTGAGCAGGTATTCGTCTGCCGCATCAAATGCTTGCAGCGGTTCATTCTGCTGCTCCGGCTGGCGGATCAGGTCAAGTCGGGCGAAAGGCGTTTCGAGCAAGGGCATGGGGCGGGGCTCTGGGTGATCAACGGGTATCCCGCGGCCCAGGGGCGTCGGAGCGGGCGAAACCGTCCGAGTGTACAGCGCCGTGAAAAGTCACACGTTCAACACTCTGGAGGCGTCGCAAATGGTACGTTTTTTTCTTCTGGATTACTTGCAGGTTTTCATCAGCTTGGGATCGACGGACTGTTGAGGTAACCCGCCTTGATGGCCGCTATGATCGCGGAGATCTTATTGTTGACACCGAGTTTCTCGATGGCGCTCTGAATATGGAAATGGATCGTGCGCGGGCTCAAATTGAGGATTCTGGCGCTCTCATCTGCGGTCTTGCCCGCTGCCGCCAATTTCAGCACATCGACTTCCCGAACGGACAGGTGGGGTGCTGGTGGTTTCATGGGCAACGATTGCAACGCCAATTGGTGCAGGTGGCGCCCCATGAATACTGAAAATCCAAGGTTTTCGTAGAGTTCCAGAGGGGTGATCGGGCAATCGCTCCTCGACAGACTGAAGATACTGCACAGGCCGCTTTCTTCGTCATGCAACGCTTGGGACCAACCGTGCTGGATGCCGTGCGCTTCAAGCGCTTCCCAAAGTGTTGGCGTGTTGGCAAACAGTTGCTCTGTCCACAACACGGGCAACATTGAGTGGTTGCAATGTGCTATTACCGGATCAATCGAGCTGAAGGTTTCGTTCGCATACTCGGTGCTCCATCCTGGCGGGAAATTATGCCGTCCAATAGTACTGGACTGATTGTGTTTGGTTTTCCAAGTCGCTGAAAAGGCGAAAAATTTAAATCCGATATTCTGAGCAAAGCCGAGTGCGCTGCGGTATGCGGAATCTATATCCGTCGTGCACGACAGTTGAGTGAGTTGGTACTCCTTCCATCGTTCCATCACGATTCTCCAGATATCTCTCTTATAGGGTGCACTTTGGATCCGAGATCCTGCACGTTGTCGGATTGTAGGATGCTTCTTACAATTGGGTGAGATTTTTTCGTTTACCGAAACCCTTTAAATTAATTATCCAGTTCTATTGCATTCTATGGTGGTTTTAATATTAAGGGGTTCCTCCATTAACCGAGTAACCACTCTAACGGTTATTCAAAGAGCAGTGATATTTCAGGCGCGACCCTTAAAGTCATTACAAAACGAAGGTGTTTAATTCATCTGCTTTGCGGGACACTGGTACTACCTGTCCAATGGAGCGCCCCATGACTGCCAGCGCCGAAAAATTCACCCAGCAGACCCTGCTCGATGTCTGCCCGTTGACCCCGAACCTGTTCACGCTGCGCACAACGAGGGATCCGGGATTCCGTTTTCGTGCGGGGCAATTCGCGCGTTTGGGGGTCAGCAAGCCCGATGGCAGCACGGTATGGCGGGCTTACTCCATGGTTTCCTCGCCTTTTGACGAGTTCCTCGAGTTCTTTTCCATCGTGGTTCCGGGGGGGGAATTTACCAGTGAGCTTAGCCGCCTTGGCGTGGGGGATACCTTGTTGGTCGAGCGCCAGGCCTTTGGTTACCTCACGCTCGATCGTTTCGTAGACGGCCGTGACCTCTGGTTGTTGGCCACGGGCACTGGAGTGGCGCCGTTCCTGTCGATCCTGCAGGATTTCGAGGTGTGGGAGCGGTTCGAGCGAATCCTGCTGGTCTACAGCGTGCGTGAAGGGGCAGAGTTGGCTTATCAGGACTTGATTGCAGGCTTGGCGCAGCGAGACTACCTGGCCGAGTACGCGCACAAATTGCAGTTCATTCCCACCGTTACACGTGAGTCGCACGCCGGTGCCTTGAACGGACGGATCACCACCTTGCTGGATAACGGCGAGTTGGAGCGAGTGGCGGGCGTGCCCATGACGGCCGAGCATTCCCGGGTAATGCTTTGCGGCAATCCGCAGATGATCGACGACACGCGCAAGCTGCTTAAACAGCGCGACATGAACCTGAGCCTCAGCCGCCGTCCCGGCCAAGTGGCAGTGGAAACCTACTGGTAAAAAAAACGGCGCCTGGAGGGCGCCGTCACTATTTGCATCCTGTCACTCAGGCCTTTGGTTCTGGGCTTTGAGAAGGTCGCGAATCTCCCCCAGCAACTCCTCTTCCTTGGTCGGAACAGGAGGCAGGCTAGGCGCGACAGCTTCTTCGCGCTTCAAACGGTTGATGGCTTTGACGCCCATGAAGATGGCGAAGGCGACAATGATGAAGTCGATCACCGTCTGGATGAATTTGCCGTACGCCAGCATGACCGCAGGGGTGGCGCCGTCGGCGGCCTTGAGCGTTATGGCAAGGTCGCTGAAGTCCACACCGCCGATCAGCAGCCCCAGGGGTGGCATGATCACGTCGCCGACGAACGACGAAACGATCTTGCCGAACGCGGCACCGATGATGATACCGACAGCCATGTCGACCACGTTTCCCTTGACCGCGAAGGCCTTGAACTCACTTATTACGCCCATAGGTATTTCCTTGTTACAGATGAGGTTGGTAATGCAGTGTAAGTCAGGCAAAGGCATCTCGCTCGAAACAACTGCTTGCAGGTCTTGCCTGCAGTCGACCGGGCAGGCAGAAAAAAGTTTACAGAAAGGGCAGCCTCGGGCCTGCTTGTCACTCGGTCCTTTTCTCGACATTGTACTGGTTCATCGTTGATACACGGGCGAACATTGGGTTGTATAAGTCTGACGCAACGAACTCGTGAAGTTTGAAAACCTGTCTTCACACTATTTTACATTTATGGTGGGGGAGGACAGGCGTGTGTGTTGGGATTACTTGAAATAATCAAGGCGATATTGAAGTGCCATCAAATAAGCCTTATGTATTGAAAGGTTATTATGGTTTTTATGTTGTACATCTATTGTTCGTGTTCCGGAAGTTTTGTACAGTTTTTCTTTAGGTAGTTAATCAGCGGTGATCTGTATACCGGGCTGTTGTACAAATTTTTGCTGTTGCTCTGTGACATGCACAAATAAAGAGTCGTGGCGTTACTGTGAAGTTTCATTTATGGAGTGCACGCGCCGATTCAGCCCAGCTGCGCTATCATCGCAATTTTCCCCGGAGTTCAGATGGCCAAGGCCAAACGCATGTATGGCTGCACCGAGTGTGGCGCAACGTTCCCAAAGTGGGCCGGCCAATGCGCAGAATGCGGTGCCTGGAATACCCTGACGGAAACCATGGTCGAGAGTGGTGGTGCCGCTGCTCCCAGTGGTCGCACAGGCTGGACAGGCCAGCAGGCGCAGATCAAGACGCTGGCGGAGGTCAGTGTCGAGGAAATTCCGCGTTTCTCCACGGCTTCCAGTGAACTCGATCGGGTGCTGGGTGGCGGTCTGGTAGATGGCTCCGTGGTGCTCATCGGCGGCGACCCCGGCATCGGCAAATCGACCATTTTGTTGCAGACCCTGTGCAACATCGCCAAAGGGATGTCGGCACTGTACGTCACGGGAGAGGAGTCCCAGCAACAGGTGGCCATGCGTGCCCGGCGCCTGGGTTTGCCGCAGGATCAACTGAGGGTCATGACCGAAACCTGCATCGAAACCATCATTGCCACCGCCCGGGTGGAAAAGCCCAAGGTGATGGTGATCGATTCGATCCAGACGATCTTCACCGAACAGTTGCAATCGGCTCCAGGCGGCGTGTCCCAGGTCCGCGAGAGTGCGGCGTTGCTGGTACGTTATGCCAAACAGAGCGGTACGGCGATTTTCCTGGTGGGCCACGTGACCAAGGAGGGCGCGCTGGCGGGCCCGCGAGTGCTGGAGCACATGGTCGACACCGTGCTGTATTTCGAGGGCGAGTCCGATGGACGCTTGCGTTTGCTGCGTGCGGTGAAAAACCGCTTCGGTGCAGTCAATGAACTGGGCGTGTTCGGCATGACCGACAAGGGTTTGAAGGAGGTCTCCAACCCGTCGGCGATCTTTCTGACCCGAGCCCAGGAAGAAGTGCCGGGCAGTGTGGTCATGGCAACGTGGGAAGGCACTCGGCCAATGCTGGTGGAAGTCCAGGCTCTGGTGGATGACAGCCACCTGGCCAATCCGCGAAGGGTCACGCTGGGTCTGGATCAGAACCGGCTGGCGATGTTGCTGGCGGTGCTGCACCGCCATGGGGGCATTCCGACCCACGATCAGGACGTGTTCCTCAACGTGGTCGGCGGGGTGAAAGTCCTGGAAACCGCGTCCGACCTGGCCTTGATGGCTGCCGTCATGTCCAGCCTGCGCAACCGGCCACTGCCCCATGATTTGCTGGTGTTTGGCGAAGTGGGGTTGTCCGGCGAAGTGCGGCCCGTGCCGAGCGGCCAGGAACGTTTGAAAGAAGCCGCCAAACATGGCTTCAAGCGCGCCATCGTACCCAAGGGCAACGCGCCGAAAGAGGCGCCTGCCGGGTTGAAGATCATCGCCGTGACGCGCCTGGAACAGGCGCTCGACGCGTTGTTCGAGTAAGCCTCTGGGCGCTCAGACTTCGATCAGGGCGCCCAACTCCCGCTCGAGTTCCTGTGGATCGCCCAGATTGAGTTCGATCAGGCGCCGCAGGCGTTCGATGGATTCCAGGCTGATATGCCGGCAAACGAAACCCAGTTGTCCGCGTTCTTCATGGGTCAGTTGCACATCCATCGTGATCTCGACGTCATCGCTCAAATGAATGTCGACGCAAAACGCCTCATCGCGATTGCCCAGCCATGGATCGGGGCGCTCGATGAGCAAGCCCTTGAGTGACAGGTCCACCAGCTTCACCGGCCAGATGAACGCGCCCTGGATCAGCTCGGTTCGGGCATCGAACGCAATTCGTTTGAAGCGGCGGCGATCGGCGGGGTGCTCGCTCATGGCGCAATCCTCCAGTGGGTTCGCTGACTATAGACCCCGATTGTCCAGGCCTGCCAGCCGGCGTCGGTGGCTAGACGAATGTCGGGTATGGTCTTTGCCGTCAGGAGAGCTAAACTCGGGTATGGTCTTTGCCGTCAGGAGAGCTAAACTCGGGGTGGCTGTCTTTCTTGTCCACCCTGGCTGGAATAATAAAATGAAAAATAACAATAGCCTGCTACGCCACATACCCTGGCTGCTGCTGGCAATCGTGGGAGCGTGCGCCCTTGGCGTAGTGGCATTGCGTCGAGGCGAGGCGATCAACGCCTTGTGGATTGTGGTCGCTGCGGTGGCCATCTATCTCGTCGCCTACCGCTATTACAGTCTGTTCATCGCCAACAACGTGATGCAACTCGATCCACGTCGGGCCACCCCTGCCGTGCTCAATAACGACGGTCTGGACTATGTGCCGACCAACAAGCACATTCTGTTCGGTCATCACTTCGCCGCCATCGCGGGCGCGGGGCCACTGGTCGGCCCGGTCCTGGCTGCGCAGATGGGCTATCTGCCCGGTACGTTGTGGCTGATCGCCGGCGTGGTGCTGGCCGGTGCGGTGCAGGACTTCATGGTCCTGTTCCTCTCCACCCGCCGCAACGGTCGCTCCCTGGGCGACATGGTCCGTGAGGAAATGGGTCGTATCCCCGGCACTATCGCCCTGTTTGGCTGCTTCCTGATCATGATCATCATCCTCGCGGTGCTGGCGCTGATCGTGGTCAAGGCCCTGGCCGAGAGTCCGTGGGGCATTTTCACGGTGATCGCGACCATCCCGATCGCGATGTTCATGGGCGTCTACATGCGCTACATCCGTCCGGGTCGCATCGGCGAAATCTCGGTGATCGGCGTGTTGTTGCTGCTGGGTTCCATTTGGCTGGGCGGGCAGATCGCTGCCGATCCGGTCTGGGCCAAGGCCTTCACCTTCACCGGGATCCAGATCACGTGGATGCTGATCGGTTACGGTTTTGTTGCCGCCGTATTGCCGGTGTGGCTGATCCTGGCGCCGCGTGACTACCTCTCCACCTTCCTGAAAATCGGCACCATCATCGCCTTGGCGATCGGTATCCTGGTGACCATGCCCGAGCTGAAAATGCCGGCATTGACCCAGTTCGTCGACGGCACTGGCCCGGTCTGGAAGGGGGGGCTGTTCCCGTTCCTGTTCATCACCATCGCCTGCGGCGCGGTATCGGGCTTCCATGCGCTGATCTCGTCGGGCACCACGCCGAAACTGCTGGATAACGAAACCAACGCCCGTTACATCGGGTACGGTGGCATGCTCATGGAGTCCTTCGTGGCCATCATGGCCATGGTTGCCGCGTCGGTGATCGAGCCGGGCGTGTACTTCGCCATGAACAGCCCCGCAGCCGTCGTTGGCGGTGACGTGGTGGCTGTGGCGCAAACCGTCAGCAGCTGGGGTTTTGCCATTACCCCCGAGGCGCTGCAAGCGGTGGCCAAGGACATCGGTGAAACCACCATCCTGGCCCGTGCTGGCGGTGCGCCGACCCTGGCGGTCGGCATCGCGCAGATCCTGCACAGTGTCCTGCCGGGTGAAAACACCATGGCGTTCTGGTATCACTTCGCGATCCTGTTCGAAGCCTTGTTCATCCTGACGGCCGTGGATGCCGGTACTCGTGCCGGGCGTTTCATGCTGCAGGACCTGCTGGGCTCCTTCGTGCCTGCGCTCAAACGCACCGAATCCTGGACCGCCAACCTGATCGCCACCGCCGGTTGTGTGGCCATGTGGGGCTGGCTGCTGTATCAGGGCGTGATCGACCCGCTGGGTGGCATCAATACCCTGTGGCCGCTGTTCGGTATTTCCAACCAGATGCTGGCCGGTATCGCACTGATGCTCGGCACGGTCGTGCTGATCAAAATGAAGCGTCAGCGCTACGTCTGGGTCACCATGCTGCCTGCGGTCTGGCTGCTGATCTGCACTTCCACTGCCGGCTTCATCAAGCTGTTCGACGCCAACCCGGCGATCGGCTTCCTGTCCCTGGCGAAGAAGTACAGCGATGCGCTGGCTAATGGTCAGGTCCTGGCCCCAGCCAAGAGCGTCGAGCAGATGCAGCACGTGATCTTCAATGCCTACACCAACGCAACGCTGACGGCGCTGTTCCTGTTTGTGGTGTTCAGTATCCTGTTCTATGCGCTCAAGGTTGGCATTGCCGCCTGGGGCAAAAAAGAGCGTACGGATAAAGAAGCGCCGTTCCAGGCATTGCCGGACGCTTGATCGAGGAGTGCAGCATGTTCAATGACCTGAGTCGCCTCGGTAAATACCTCGGTCAGGCTGCACGCCTGATGGTCGGCATGCCCGACTACGATACCTACGTCGAGCACATGCAGACCAAACACCCGGACAAACCGGTGATGAGCTACGAGGTGTTCTTCCGGGAGCGCCAGGAAGCCCGTTACGGTGGCAAGGGTGGGCCGAAGTGTTGTTGAGCTAACGGCCTGGTTAGCGCGATACCCCTGTGGGAGCGGCGTTGCGACGATTCGACTTGCTCGCGAAAGCGGTGTGTCATTCAACATTGATGTTGACTGACACGGCCTA
>Ga0308165_1000718_pt1 | contig 54276 bp, 50 predicted proteins | sample PhyWR2_FD_201032 | JGI IMG/M metagenome (GOLD analysis project Ga0308165, IMG submission 201032) | Phyllosphere microbial communities from UC Gill Tract Community Farm, Albany, California, United States - DLSLW.R2 | ecosystem: Host-associated > Plants > Phyllosphere > Unclassified | place: USA... | reverse complement strand
TCTACCGTTGCTGAGCGAAATGGAGGATTTGCGACGATCACTGGGCAAGCTCAACACCTCCGGCGCGACGCAGGCATTGGCAATAATCACAGATGCGGCTTCACACACCCGAGGCTCCGCGGAGATCCTCGACAGCAGAATCGATGCGCTTACCTCCGCCACCACGCGTCATACATGGGAAAAACTTCTCCTTGCCAACGCCGCCCGAACCGTGCGGAATATTCTTCGCCTTGCTGATGAGTGCCGCGCTCTCCGAAAATCGATGGAAGGGGAAAATAACGCAAGAGTAGTGCGTGTTCCCCACAGGCGCCGCGCGCAGCATCGTGATATCGGAATGGCATTGCTATCATCGCTGACGGTCGCGGTCTGCCTTGCGACGTCGATCTTCTTCTGGATCGAAAGCGGCTGGGCGGACGGAATGACGTTCACCCAGATATCGGGCGTGCTTTGCTGCCTCCTTGCCACGATGGACGACCCGGTTCCTGCCATGCGCAAATTTGTCGGTGTGACAATGTGTTCAGTCATGGCGGCATTCGTCTACAATTTCACGATTTTTCCGGTAATTGACGGTTTTGTGCCCCTCATCGCAGCTCTCGGGCTGTTCTTGGTTCCAGCTGGCATATGTCTCGCGGTGCCTTCGCTTGCAATCGTTGGCATGGGGCTTTGCATAAACTTTCCCCTTCTTCTCACGCTCCAGACATATCCGCGTGCCGACTTCGTTACATTCTCGAATGCCGCAGTTGCGACCATCCTCGCCATGGTCTGGACGATCACAGTCTGCGGCATCTTTCGATCTGTACGTGCAGAGACGAACGCACGAAGATTTTTTTCGGTTACCCGGAAACATGTGGCAAACATAGCTGCCGGAAAACATTCGAACGCTCACGTCACCTATGATCGCATGATCGATATTGCCGGCCTTTTTGCCTCCAGAGCTGCAAAGGTTCCAACGACTTCAGACATCTGGGATAGTGACCTTCTTAGGGATCTCCGGGCAGGGCTTCACTTGACAGCAATGCTAGAGCGCATTGAAACGGTGTCGGGCGGTCTCCAGGTCCTTGCGAAACCGATCTTTTCGACGATCAGGACCCTATACCAACAGCCGCGCGCTGGACGCGGTGAACGCCTGAAAAACGCTGTCAGCGCGTTAGACGATCTGATCCTTTCCGCCGAGGCAAGGACGGCGGCGGATATTGAGCTTCTGTCGCACGCCGTTGCCCTTCGTGTTTGCATTGCTCCGGACGCTGATGCACCGACGCTTAAAACACCGTCTCCAAATAGGAGAGCTGCTTGATCGGACAACTCGATCTCTATGGCATTTTCCTGCCTTCGTTCGCAGCGCTCGCCCTATTTGCGTATGGTGCTTTCCGCGTTCTCGCATCACTCCTCGGCAAGGTCGGGTTTTACAGAGCGGTTTGGCATCGCTCGCTATTCAATTTCGCACTGTACATCGCCCTCGTCGGTGGCGTCTCAGCGATTATTAACTGGCTTCAAATATGAAAAACCTCGTGTTTATCTCGGGTCGAGTTCTTTTGACCTTATCCATGTCAAGCTGCGCAGCAGTTATGGGCTGGCATTTATGGTCTTTCCATATAGGCACACCCTGGACACGTGATGCTCATGTGCGCGCAGACATCGTCCGACTTGCACCTGATATATCCGGGCCGGTCACTGAAGTTCTCGTTTCAGACAACGCGCTAGTGGAGAAAGACGCGCCCCTGTTTCGTATCGAAAAAGACCGTTTCGAACTTGCTCTTCGCGAGGCAGAAGCGCAGGTAACAGGGGCCAAGGCCGGGACGGATGCGGCCAAAGTTGATTTTGAACGATATCAACGCCTCGCATCGAAAGAGGCTGCCAGCGTGAGAGAACGGCAGCACGCGGAAACCCAGATGTATCAGGCAGAAGCAGCATATCAGTCTGCGCTGGTTGCCCGCGATCTTGCTAAACTGAACCTTGAACGCACAACTGTGCGAGCACCGGCATCTGGAGCGATCACGAACTTCTCCCTACGCAAGGGGAACTATGTCTTGGCCGGGAATGCCGTTGGCGTACTGGTGGAAAAAGAATCCGTCTACGTCGCGGGGTATTTTGAAGAGACAAAACTCCCACGGATTCATATCGGTGATCGGGTGAAGATTGACATCATGGGTGAGCCGGAATCGGCCATCGGACATGTTGCCGGTGTCGCCGCCGGGATCGAGGATCGGGAGAGAAGCGATACTGCTGGCTCACTGGCAAGCGTGGCACCGACGTTCTCATGGGTACGCCTAGCCCAGAGAATTCCGGTTCGGATTGAAATCGATCACGTCCCGAACAATGTTCGACTGATTGCGGGCAGGACGGCAACGATCGCAATCGAGCAAAGTAAATGAGCACCTTTGCCTCAAGAACATCAAGCGGAATGGCTGGCCCTTCTCATCGGTCGACCAAACCGCCCGGGAATGATACCCTTATGGGCGATCAATCCGGACCAAGTCAGTGGTGACTTCGGCCTTCGGAGCGCACGCCTCCGGAGGTGTTGCGGGAACCACGGCCATCTGTCCGCCGGCCAAGAACCGCGGCACGTTCTTGATTTGCGTAACTTCAGGGGACTTGAATGCTCATTCTTCTCTCAATTCTCATAGGGACTGTCGCTGGTCTGCGCGCTATGACCGCTCCCGCCGCGATTGCCTGGGGTGCCTATCTCGGATGGTTAGACATCTCGCAGACCGGTCTCTCATTCTTGGGGTCGCTCTGGGCCGCGATGATTTTCACGTTGCTTGCCGTTACAGAACTCATCACCGACCAGCTTCCCAGCACGCCTTCACGGAAAGTGCCTATGCAGTTCGGAGCACGTATCTCGATGGGGGCCCTCAGCGGGGCTGCGATCGGCGCGACCGGGAACACAGTGGTTATTGGCCTCATTGCGGGTGTCATTGGCGCTGTAATTGGAACTTTGGGCGGTGCGTCGGTTCGCGCCTATCTCGCCAACCGGTTCGGCCGTGATCTCCCTGCCGCCCTGCTCGAAGATGCGTTCGCCGTCGCCCTTGCGATACTCGTTGTGGTGTCCGTGCCATGAAAGAGTACGACGCGATCTTCATCGGAGCGGGACAGGCCGGACCGTTCCTCGCAGCACGCATGGCGGCGATGGGCCGCAAGGTCGTCCTGATCGAGCGGAAATTTCTCGGCGGAACCTGCGTGAACGCCGGGTGCATGCCGACAAAGACCCTGGTCGCCAGCGCCAAGACCGCGCAGGTCGCACGGCGTGCATCGGAATTCGGCGTCAGGATTGATGGTGAGCCCGTTGTAGACATGAAAGCCGTGGCAGCTCGTGCGAGGAAGGTGACGCTTGACGCAAGAAGCGGCCTGGCATCTTGGTTTGATAGTCTGGAGACGATGGATGTCGTCTATGGCCATGCCAGATTCGTGGGCGCAAAGGTCGTGTCGGTGGGCGGCTCGCTATACACTGCACCACAGATTTTCATTAATGTGGGCGCACGACCGCACATCCCGGATGTCCCCGGATTGGCAAATGTGCCCTATCTTACCAGCACATCGGTGATCGCACTCGAAGAGTTGCCGAAGCACCTGGTGGTGCTCGGCGGCAGCTACATCGGACTGGAGTTCGCGCAGATGTATCGGCGCTTCGACGCACAGGTTACGGTCATCGAGCGCGGGCAGTATCTGGCGTCCCGAGAGGATGAGGATATTTCACAAGCCATCGCGGATATTCTGACCAGGGATGGCATTAAGGTTCTTTTGGGCCATAAAATCGTGTCCGTGACCACGGATGGCGCCGAGATTACCGTGCGGACTGATCAGGGCGACGTCCGCGGCAGCCATGTCCTGGTCGCCGTCGGACGCCAGCCGAATACCGACGATCTTGGCCTCGACCAAGCTCGCGTCGAGACTGATCGGCGTGGTTACATCACGGTGGATGAACGACTTCAGACAAATGTCGAAGGCATCTGGGCGCTCGGCGACTGCAATGGGCGAGGGGCCTTCACCCACACATCTTACAATGATTTCGAGATCGCCGCCGCGAACCTCCTCGATGGCAGCGACCGCAAAGTGTCAGACCGCATCCTCGGCTATGGCCTTTACATCGATCCGCCGCTCGGGCGTGTTGGCATGACAGAGCGCCAGGCGAAGGAGGCAGGTCACCGGATCAAGGTCGCGACCCGGCCTATGAACCGCGTCGGTCGAGCCGTCGAGAAGGGTGAGACGCTCGGCCTCATGAAGCTCGTCACCGAGGCCGATACCGATCGAGTGCTCGGTGCCGCCTTTCTCGGAGTCGGGGGTGACGAGGCGGTTTACGGCGTTCTCGACGCCATGAACCTCGGGGCAACCACTGAAAAACTCAGATGGGCAGTGCCGATCCACCCGACCGTCGGAGAACTGGTGCCGACACTGATCAGCGACCTCAAGGAGACTTGACAAAAAACGTTCCTCCTCCAGCCAACGCACTCGCCCGTTTCGGCTCGCCCGAAGATGACATCGCCCCGGTGTGTGCTGTTCCTTGCGAGCAGGGATTTCAATTCATGACTGGCTACAGCCTCACGCCGAACGGTGGCGCAACTATCGACAGTGCGCGGTGAAATATGAAAATCACACTGTTCGGCGGCCACGGTGCGCTGGGTGGTCTTGTCTATGGTCGAGCTAGACCTGGCAGCAGGGTGGCCGATCGCCCGGGCCACAGCCGGTAAATGATGGATTCCGGTGGATCGGCGACAACGCCGGCGAAGATCGTCGCTCCAGCGCCAGCGTTTGCAAGGTTGGCCAAGGCGGGCTGAACAAGCCCCGCCTTGACCGCCCCAATCGTCCGAAATCACAAGGGAAGGCGAGGCGGGCCGCGTCTTCAGCTCTGAAGCCCGTGTGATGCAGCCCGGTCCCGCAATGATCTGCGGGACGGTCGCGAATATGGAGATGCCGCCGCCTTTACTGATGCCATTTGACGAGCGGCTGATAGTGATGCGGCTGACGCATGACGACAAGGTCCTTTCGCCGAACGATGTTCGTTGGGTAAGGCGTATCGAGATTGGTGGTATCGACGGCTGCAGCGGCAATCCCCTCCTCATCCAGAATTGCCGATTCCTGACGCGGAAAAGCAAAGGAATCCGGCCCGAACACTGCACTTTTCCCCTGGTAACCCCGTGCGGCATCCAGCACGTTGGCGAAGGCGAAATAGACGTTGTTTTCGCCGCCGCGCACGCGCAGGGCATGCCAGTGGAATGGATCGGCACCCTTTGGAATAGGATAGTTGTGCGGGATCTTCGTACCTGCGTGGCTACCGGTGAAATTGCCGGCGATCGCTGAAGGGCACGCGACAAGATCACACCCCATCAGTGAAAGCGAACGGATGGCTTCCGGATAAAGCGCGTCGTGGCCAATCGCCAGACCCACCCGGCCGATGGCAAGATCGTATATTTTCCAGTCGTCCCCAGCCGTCGCCCAGCTGTCGGCGACGCCAAGATGTGTCTTGCGATAATTGCCCACAAGGCCTTCGGGCCCGGCAAGGACCGCGCTATTGTAAATCCTGTCTCCGTCCGCCTCGGCGAAACCCGCAACGAGATAGAGGCCGAGCTTCATGGCCAGACGAACGAAGGCCGACACAGCCGGCCCCGAGAGCGGCTCTGCTCGCGTGTGTGGATCGTCAAGCCCCGTGAGCGACAGTTCCGGGAAAACCAGAATGTCCGGTGCCGTTGTCGCCTTTGCCTCGGTTGCCAGCCGTGTGATGTGGGCAATATTGTCCGCAATGACCGAGGTTGGTGCGAACTGGGCAACGGCCCCACGCGACGTGCGTCCGCGCGGGATTGGCTGATAGCCGTAGAGGCGGAAATAATCGCCGGGATTCCAGGTGAAACTGTTGGTCATCATGTTCATGTAAAGCTCAGGTCGTCGGGACTTGAAGACCGGTTCGCTCAAGACTTCGCGGCGGCGGGCGCGGGCGAGATCGACCTTGCCATAGGCAATTCCGTCGCCGGTATCGATTGATGCGGCAACCGTTCCGTCGGGCTCGATCAGGCAGCTTCCGCCCGAAAACTGCACGGTTCTTTCCAGCCCCCAACGGTTGCTTTCGATGACATAACATGCGTTTTCGAAGGCGCGGTTGATCCAGTAGGGAGCGGGCGTGCGCTCCTGCAGCCAGTTGGAGATGTGGCAGATGATGTCGGCCCCGGCCAGAGCTTCGAGCCGCGCCGTCTCGAAGAAGTGCAGATCCATGCAGACCAGCATTGAAATCCGGCCGATCTCCGTTTCGAAGACCTCGTGCGCGATATCGCCGTTGGCGGCCCACTTCGGCTCGGCGATATAGGGGTGTGATTTGCGATGCCGGCCAATGACGCCATCGGGACCGATGAGTACGGCTGTGTTGTAATAGAGATCGCTCTCTGGATCGACCTCCGGCATGCCGACAACAATATAGCAGCGGTGTTGACGGGCAATGGCATGGAAAACATTGGTGGTCGGTCCGGGAATGGTCTCGACGAATGGTTTGACCTCCGCCCTGTCGAACCAGCAATAGCCTGTCGTTCCCATTTCGGGCGTAACGATCAGGCGCGCGCCTGCCTGTGCCGCTTCCTCGCAAAGGGCTGTCAGCCGGCTGATATTACGCGCCTTTTCAAACATGGTCGGTTCGAACTGGATAGCGGCGGCGGTGTAGCTCTGTGTCGGTGTCATGATTGTTCCCATTGTCTTTAATAAAGGATCCGTCTTCTCAGACGGCCATATGTCGATGGACAAGCGTGTCGGAGAGCGCGTCTATGGCACCGGCGGCGACCACGCCTCCCTTCTCCAGCATGGCGAAGTGGTGAGAGGCATGCCGCGCAAACGCTACGTTTTGCTCAACGAGGACGATCGTCATGCCGATCTCCCGATTGAGCCGGATGATGATCTTTTCAATCTCCTCGACGATTGAGGGCTGGATGCCTTCGTTGGGTTCGTCGAGCAGCAGCACTTTCGGGTCCGCAGCCAGGGCGCGGGCGATGGCGAGCTGTTGTTGCTGGCCGCCGGAAAGCACACCGCCCGGTCGGTCGAGGTTGGCCATCAGATATGGGAAAAGTTCCGGGACAAGTGCTGGAATTTCACGTTTGCGGTCGGCACGCGCAAAGGCACCCATCAGGATGTTTTCGCGGATGCTGAAATCCGGGATGATCTCCCTGCCCTGGGGGACATAGGCGATACCCGCCCGCGCTCTCATATGCGTCGGCGACGATGAGATATCTTGTCCCTGCAAATGCATTTCGCCTGTCATGCCGTCGGTCAGCGCCATCAGGGTCTTCAACAGGGTCGTCTTGCCGGTGCCGTTGCGGCCCAGAATGCTCGTCACCTTGCCGGTCGGAACGTCAAGCGTGACACCGTGCAAAATATGGCTGCGGCCGTAATAGCTGTGTACGTTTTTCAAGGTCAGCATCAGGAAATTCCTTTCGAACCGAGATAGGCTTCCCGAACCTTCGGATTGCGCTCGATATCCCCGACGCTTCCTTCGGCCAGAACCTCTCCCAGATGGAGGACAGTGATGTACTCGGCGATTTCACGAACGAACCCCATGTCGTGCTCGACGACGAGAATGGTGTGGCGACCTTTGAGGTTTTTGATGATCTGGGCTGTCTTGCGGGTTTCGGCCTGGGTCATGCCGGCCGTCGGCTCGTCCAGCAGGATCACTTTGGGATCCTGAACGATGAGCATGCCCAGTTCCAGCCATTGCGTCTGGCCATGGCTGAGATAGGCCGCCGTCACATCCTTCTCCGCTTCGAGCCCCGTGAGGGCAAGCACCTCATCAACGCGGTTCGCTTCCGCAGGTGAAAATCCAAACCGGAGATTGGCGAACACCGATGGATTGCGGCAATTGGCCACTTCCAGGTTTTGCCGCACGGTCAGATCGCGAAAAATGCTGGGGATCTGGAATTTACGGCCAACCCCGGCACGCGCGATTTTGTGCTCCGGCCAGTTGGTGATGTCGGTGTCGTAGACAAAGACCTTGCCCTGCGTGCTGTGCGTCTTGCCGCTGATCAGATCCATCAGGGTTGTCTTGCCGGCGCCATTTGCGCCGAGCAACACCCGCAATTCGCCGTCGCGGACGGTGATGCTGACATTGCTGACGGCTCTGAAGCCGCCGAATTCGACGCTGAGACCGTCGATGGTCAATGCGATTGCACTCATATCACAATGCCTCGCTTTGTTGCTGCAACGCTGAAGGCGCCGCGGCTGGCTTGACCCGTCTAGTGAACGTCCGCAGCACATCATGCGCAACGCCGCCAAGGCCACGCGGCATGAACAGGACGACGAGAACGAAGATGAGGCCGATGATCGCTTTCCATGCCTCGACCAGCGCTTCGGTTTCACTGACCTCTGCCTCGATCATGTTGATCAGGATCGCGCCGATGCAGGCGCCGAGCAGCGAGGAGCGACCGCCCACGGCAGCCCAGACAACCATCGTCACCGAGAAAGACAGGTCCATGAAGGTCGGCGAGGCAAACTCCGCGACGACCACATAAAGCATGCCCGCAACACCGGCGATCCCGGCCGAAATGACGAAGAAGAACACCTGGTAGAGCGACACGTCGAAACCGAGATAACGGGCGCGAACCTGATCGTCACGGATGGCCTGCAGGATCATGCCTGCTCGGGTTTCCACGACAAGACGTGCGCCGATGAGTGTCAGCGACAGGCAGGCGGCGCACAGATAGTAGGTTGCCCGACTATAGGGGTCGAATTCGATACCGCCGACGGTCAACCAGCCAAGGTCCGTCAGTCCGTTGAAGCCGTTCGTTACCGGTTGTGCGTCAACCACGACAAGACGCACGAGCAGAACAAGTGCCAGCGTGATGATCGACACGAACACACCGGAAATGCGCTTGCGGAAAACCAGCATGCCGAGCCCGCCAGCGATCAGCACGGGAAGCAGGACACCAAGCACGAGCCCCACCGACTGGCTTTGAAAGGGAAGCCAGAGAAAGGAGCCCTTGTTGATGCAGCAGAGTTCCGTCGGTGCGCCGGGCTCGGCATTCCAGAGCATGAAATCCGGAACCGGCTTGTCCGACCCCTGTTGCAGACTGGTCAGACTCGACAGCTTCAGCGACATGGCAAGCATGTAGGCGCCGAGACCAAAAAACAGTCCCTGACCGAGATTGAGAATGCCTGCATATCCCCAGGTCAGCGCAATGGCGACGCCGAGCATCCCGTAGACCAGATATTTCGAAATGCGGTTCAGCCAGAATTCGTCGCCGAAAACGGGGGCCGCGAAAATGATCGCGATGAAAAGCACATAGGCGGCGATCTGAAATTTCCGTTCGTTGCTCATGTCAGCGCCCCTTGAAGGAGAACAGCCCGCTGGGCTTTACGAGAATGACGAGGATGACGACCCCGAAAACGACGGCGCGCGCCAGAATGTCGTTCGTGCCGATGGCCACCAGCGCGTTGATTTCGCCGAGAAGCCCGGAAGACAGGGCCGTACCGAAGAGACTGCCGACGCCGCCCGTTACCACGACCATGAAACCGTCCACGACCATCGTTGTGCCCATATCCGGGAACACGGTCTTGAAGCCGGACATCATGACCCCCGCAACACCGGCGAGACCGGAACCGAAGGCGAAAGTGAGCGCGTTGATGCGTTTTACATCTATGCCGCAGGCCGCAGCCATCTTCGGGTTGCGAATGATCGCGCGCACCTGCATGCCGGCTGTCGTCCGGTAGAGGATGAACCATGTCGCCAGCGTCAGCGCGGCGGTCACCGCGATGATGAAGGTGCGGTACGCGTTGATGTCGGCGCCGGCGAACCTGAAAGTGCCCTGCAGATATGAAGGCACGGCCACATTTTGCAGTCCAGCTCCCAGCCCTTCTATATGAATGCCTAAAAAGGTGAGGCCCAGTTCGAGCCTTACGGCTTGCTGCAGAAGGATGGCAATGCCCCAGGTGGCGAGAAGCGTGTCCAGCAGGCGGCCGTAGAGCCGCCGCACAACCACCCGCTCGATTATCAGGCCGAGCAACGCCGTCACGACAAAAGCCAGGGGTATTGCAAGCAGAAGGCTAGTTTTCAGCCAGATACCCGAGAGGACGGCGACATAAGCGCCGATCATGACCATTTCGCCATGGGCCATATTGATGACGCCCATGGCGCCGTAGGTGATGGCGAGACCGAGTGCCACCAGAAGAAGGATCGAGCCGAGACTGAGGCCGATAAAGAGAATGTCGAGCATAACGCCACCGTTCGTGAGAAGGGCGGACCAGACTTTGTTCTGCTTCTTACCATTGCCGAAATCGGGTCGGTGCCGAGCAGACAAAAAACGCAGATCCGCCTTGCCGAGACATTGTCCCGCCAAACATGGTTCGGCGGGACCACGCGGGGAGGGGTCAGCCTTTGAGCTTTGCTGCGTCGAGACCGTTGGTGGTGCAGAAAAGATTGCTTTCCGTCTCCCCATAGGCCGAATAGGGCAGCGGTTTGATCGGCGCCGGATAGGCATTGACGACCTTGCTCTGACCGTCCGGCTGCCATTGCCCGATGCGTGGGGTCAGCCAGCAATGCAGGTTGTCGGGGTCGGTCGTCACCTTGCCGCCCGGCGCATCGTAGGTCTGGCCACGAATTCCGGCCCGGATCGCGTCGGCGGACAGGTCGCCGGATTTCTCCACCGCCTGCTTCCACAGGAACACCTGAAAATAGGCCGCTTCGAGAGAATGGTATGTCACGGCTTTCGGATCGTTGACGAAGGTCCTGAAGCGTTCGATGAAGCTCTTGTTTTCAGGCGTTTCGATCGACATGAAATAGGGGAAAGAGGTGTAGCTGCCCGCCGCATATTCAGCACCCATGGCCGCTATCTCGATCTCGGATGTCACCGTCGCGCAGATCGGAATAACCTCCTGCGACAGGCCCTGGTTCTTGAACTCGCGGTAGAAGGCGATGATCGAGTCTCCGACGACGTTGGAAAGAACGACATCCGCCCCTGATTCCTTGATCTTGCTGACCATCACGGCCCATTCGGAGTGGCCGAGTTCCAGATATTCGTCCGCCACCCATTCGGCGCCCGCCGCTTCGATCAGCTTCTTGGAAACCTTGGCCATCTCGCGCGGATAGACATAATTCGAGCCGACGATGAAGAACTTTTTCTTGCCGAGCTTCTCGACGATCCAGGGAATGTAGTTGGAGAGCTGCTGGTTTGGAACGGCGCCGGAATAGACGACGTTGCGCGAGCATTCAAAGCCTTCATAATGCGTCTGGTAGAACAACATTGCGCCGCGCCGTTCGAAGATCGGCAGCACCGCCTTGCGGCTGGCAGAGGTGTGGCAGCCGAATACGGTGGTAATCTTGTCCTTGAGGATCAGCTTGGAAGCCTTCTCGCTGAAGGTTTTCGGATCGGAAGCCCCATCTTCTACCACGACTTCGACCTGGCGGCCGAGAACGCCGCCGGCCGCGTTGATTTCGGCCACGGCCATCATGACACCATTGGCCAGAAGTTTCTCGGCCACGGAAAGACCACCCGTCTGCGAATAAAGCGCTCCGACCTTGATGGCGTCGGCTGCAAAGGCGCGGCCGCCCAGCGCCGGCAGGGCAAGTGCGGCGGAAGCGGTGGCTGCGGTTTTCAGAAATTCACGTCTGTTGAACACCATCTTGGTTCCCCTTTTTTTGATTGGCGCACGCAGTGGCACTGCCCGGCTCTATGGCGAGGCTTTCATGCCGAGAATATTGGAGGGCTGACGTCACTGTCAGCAGATAACAAAAAACCCGCGAGGCTTGTCACAGCCTGCGGGCACCCTTGCCATCACCGCATCACGGCTCTTGCCGCGTGCAACAGCGACACATGGCTTCGCAAAACGAAGGGATGTGTCGGAGGTGTTCATTTGGAACACATGAAAAACTAATCATGTTTTTGGGGAGGGCGCAAGAGCTGTTCAGCACTGATAATCGAATTGGCGATCTCATCGATCGGCACGCGCCGGGCCATCGCCTGTTCGCGCATTTCACGATAGGCTTCATTCTCGCTGGTACCGCGATTGGCCATCAGAATGGCTTTTGCCCGGGCGAGCTTCTGGTCGCCCAATACCTTGCGCTTGTATTTGCGCGCCTCCTTGACCAGCTTTTGGCGCTCCAGCCAGAGGCTGCGGGCGATGGCGAGATTGGTCAGCAGGCCGAAAGGTTTGATCGGTCTCTCGACAATGGCGAGCGCGCCGCTCTCCAGAACGATCTGCAACGTCGAGGGGTTTTCGTAACCAACGATGGCGAGCATGGTCGGAGCGGGATTGGGGAGACACTTCAGCAAGCGTTCGATTTCCGGCCGCGCCTCATCTTCCATGGCAAGAAAGACGACATCCGTGCCGTGCGGCAGCTCGGCAGGCACTGGCCAGAGGCAACTGACGGTGCAACCGATACGGCGCAGGTGATCGACAAGGAACTCTCCTTCGGATGTCCGGGGGTGGATGACCAGAACCTTGAGATCCCGCAGATCTCTGAGAAGGGCGAAAGACATCGTCGCTCCCTCTCAGACCTGAACACGATGGTGGAAATTCTGCGTCAAGTCCGGACGATATTCCCGCATGAACGGGTCCGGTGCCACCCGCAGCGACGGATCATAGACAATGTCATAGCCGCCATGCGCATTCACTCTTGCCACTCTTGGCCACAGATGGGTGTGGTTGGTCAGACGGTCTATCTTCACGGCGCCCTGCGGTGCATCGTACTCCACCTCATAGAGAGCCGGCAGAAGCTGCTCCAGCCCATCGTTGCCGGCGCGCTGCAAAGCTGCTGCGTAAAGATAGACCTGGAAATAGGCCGCCTCGGCCGGAGCGGTCGGCAGCATCTGCTTGCCATATCGCTTCTGGTAAGCCGAGACGAAAGCGTGAGCGCGGGGTGTATCCAGCGAGGCGAAAAAGGGTGCAGCGGTAATATGACCTTCGGCCACCTCCGGCCGCATGCGGATCACATCGGCCTCGCTTGTCGACTGACTGGCGATGGGCATCGTCGCCGCATCAAACCCCGCCTCCTTGAACGCCGTGTAGAACGGAATGATACCGTCGCCGACGATCGTCGAATAGATGACGTCCGGTTGTGCAGCTCCAATGTGACGGATGATCTTGGCGATGTCTTCGGTTTTGAGGTTCAACGGGACGTACATTTCGTCCAGAACCTGTCCGCCCACCTGAAGAAAGAGGTCACTGATCGTCCGGTTCGATTCATAAGGATAGACGTAGTTCGACCCCACTAGAAAAACGCGCTTTCCGTAATGTGTGGTCAGGAAATCGACCAATTGAACAGAATTTTGATTAGGTGCTGCACCCGTGTAGATGCAGTGTCTGGAATATTCGAAGCCTTCGTAAAGGGTCGGATAGAACAGCAATGCATCACGAGCCTCGATGACAGGCAAAGCGGCTTTTCGGGTACTGGACATATGGCAACCGAATACGACCCGGACCCGATCCTCATCGCAAAGCTTCATCGCAAGCTCTTTATAGAGATTGGGTGTCGATTGGGGATCGTAGGCGACTGGCTCTATTGCTCGGCCAAGCACGCCGCCGGCTGCATTGATTTCTTCTATTGCCAGCAAGGTCGCGAACCTCTGGGTTTTTTCCACGGCTCCGGTCACGCCTGTTTCGGAGAAAAGCACACCGACCCGCCAGCTTTCTGAATTCATCATCGCCACCTAAAAATAAAAAAGCTCCCGCCCGTTTCCGGTCGAGAGCTACCCTGCTCGTGGATTATCAGCGACCCATTAGAGCCCGCGAAAGGATGATGTCAGTTTCCGTGTGATCTGACAATAGCCGAACCTGTCGTAGGCATTGGCGTAGACGGCGCGATCATCATTCGATGAGCGCGTCTCTTAGGCGCCGTTCAGCGTCTCCTTGGCGAGGGGTTGGCAGCCGCCGTCCGTCGGCATGATCCCAAAGCCGTGCGGTGCACTGCCTCCAGTCTGGTCACCATCGACTGTCGTAGACTATGACGGACAACAAAAGAGGCGTTTTCGCGCCATATCGACTGGAGCCCACTCCCTCAAACAAGCACCGCCAGTGGGCACTGCCTATTGGAGATCATGGCATAAATTTCAAGATTGATCCGACTGAGTTCGCGGGAAAGCACGTGCTCATTAGTGGCGGCACCAAGGGTGTGGGCCGCGCCACAGTCGGACATATGAAACACGCTCCAATCGTGGCGAACTTCTTGCTCGCCCCGGAAAGTTCTATAAGTTGCAGCCTGTCACTCCTGAAGTGGAGATTCTCATCCTGAATAACGTTAATGAGCCCGCAAATGCAGTCCCCGTAGCCAGTCTTCTCGATGCGACAGACTGGGCATCAGGACCGCTTGGCCCGAGATCAGAGTGGCCCGCCTGTCTGCACGCCGCTCTCGGCATCATGCTTCCGTCGCAAGCGCAGATTGTGATATTCTGGGGACAAGAGTTCGTTGCCTTATATAACGACATCTACGCGCCAACTATCGGCAACAAGCATCCACATGCCTTCGGCAGGCCGGCGCGTGAATACTGGAACGAACTCTGGGATGACCTCGAGCCACTGCTGAAACGCGTTCTCGATAAGGGAGAGACGGTCGCCGCGAAAGACAGGCCTTTTTTTATCGAAAGACACGGGTACCCCGAGACGGTGTACTTCGATATTTCGTATTCTCCGGTCACGGATCAGGACGGCATCGTTAGGGGTGTGTTCTGCATCGTCAATGAAACGACCGAGCGGGTGAAGGCGGATGCCGCTCTGCGAGAGAGCGAAGAACGTCTAAGGGCCATCTTTGCGCAGTCAGCCGTAGGAATAGCTCTTGGCGACCTGACCGGAAAACTGATCAGCGTGAACGACCACTTCTGCCAGATTGTCGGGCGGCGGAGGGACGAGCTAATCGGCATCCAGATGCAAGACATCACGTTTGCCGAAGACCTGCCTGAAAACCAGCGCCTGTTCAAGCATATGGTCGAAACCGGAGAGAGCTTCGAGATCGAAAAGCGTTACGTCCGTAGTGATGGCAGTTTGGTGTGGGTTTTGAACTCGGTCTCTGCAATCCGGGATGACCAGGGCAACATGTCGCAAGCTGTTGCCATATCCGCCGATATCGGCGAGCGACGGCACGCCCAAGAGGTCGAAAGGCACCTCGCATCTATGATCGCTTCCTCCAATGACGCGATCTTGGGTATCGATCTCGACATGACCATTACAAGCTGGAACGCAGCTGCGGAAAAGCTTTATGGTTATTCGGAGGATGAGGTCGTTGGCCGGACTGTACTGATGCTGGTGCCGGATGATAGGCGAGAAGAGGAGCCGACAATCCTGAGACAGATCAAGGCGGGTCGTATCGTTGAGCCGTACGAAACGCAGCGTCTTCGCAAGGATGGCCGGCTTGTCGAAGTGCTTCTCAGTGTCTCCCCGATCCGTGATGTCAACGGAAGGGTTATCGGCGCTTCCAAGACGGCGCACGACATTACTGCCCGTAAGGATGCCGAGCGGCTGAGATCCATTCTCGTGAATGAACTCCACCACCGCGTCAAGAACATCCTTGCGACAGTGACCGCAATCGCAAGACAGACGATCGGTCGCGACAAGGCAAATCACGAGGATATGGAAGCCTTCACTAGCAGGTTAGGGTCGCTCAGCAGAGCGCAAGACCTTTTGGTGCACGCCGATTGGCAACACGCGGATTTAAGAGCCGTCGTGCAGCAGGCTCTGTCACCCTATCCTGCCGAATCCTTTCAAATAAGCGGACCGGGCGTATCTTTGCCGCCACGAGCAGTTGTGTCGCTTTCCCTCGCGCTTCATGAACTGGCAACGAACGCAGCCAAATATGGTGCCCTGTCTGTGCCTGAAGGCCAAGTATCCATTTCGTGGCAACGCCAGCGGACCGATGGTAAACGCCTCTGGGTAGTTTGGGAGGAGCGAGGTGGTCCGGAGGTCATGTCACCCCAGCGAAAAGGCTTCGGTTCGACACTTGTCGAGCGGCTGCTATCGGCCGAATTGAACGGGGAGACAAAATTGTTCTACGAGAAGAACGGCGTGATCTGTGTCATTGAGGCGGAGATAAATCACGTATGATTCCTGGTGCACGAGCGACAGCAGACAAATTGAGTTCCAATTCGATGTTGGTCCTGGAATCCAGCTTCCCAAACAATCCGCCAGCCTCCACCCGGCGATAGTCTTCTGATGTGGCCGTAAGTGGGTATACCGCCCTAATTGGCAGCTTAAGCTCGCAACCACGCCTAACATCGTCTCCCCGACAAGCTTCATAGGCGCGCCGACAGGCCAGGCATTCGAGAGCGTCTCAGTCTGACAATTTTGAAGTGCTGAACGGTGCTGCGACGCCGGGATGGGTGTGTCGCTCCTGCCGAACTGGGTCTCTGGGCCCTCCGTCCACGCGGGGTGATCTCATACGCTTTTCGCCGGGCGAAGAGTGGAATGAAGGCCTCTCGGAACCCACCTTCCCCACACACTTCAGGTAGCATTTACGAGATTCGGGACATTTGCCGAAGCGCTCAAAAATCATATCGGGTCTCCGCCGCGCTGGAGCTGAGAGAGGCAGTGACCGGAAAAGCTCCTCACACTACCGATTAAGCCAAAGCAGCGGCCGATAATTGCGAGTCATACGTTCGCATGGGTTCACAACCGCGAAATTAGACGAACCCTCGCTCGGCGGATGACGAGGTATTAAAACAGTTCGCCGCTCAGTCCATTGCGCCGGAGAGCAAATTCACAAGATTGGTTTTCTCAAAGTGCCCTCAATTTGGAATTTGCATCTTTGATTATCTATCAAAACTATAGAAATTAGAGGCAACAAGGATGAGGCGAACGATGAACGTACTTGGTATAAGCGGCAGCGTAAAACAACCGTCACGCACGGCGCGTGTTGTCTCGGACATCCTGGCCTCGATCGAGAAGCGAGCAAGCGTCTCCGTGGATACGATCGATCTGGCTGTGGCATCGCCGATCCTGTTCAGGGCTCTTCGCGCTGATCAACTGGATGAGGCTGGCCGCAGGATTATTGATGCCGTGGAAGTTGCCGATGTGCTTGTCGTCGGCTCGCCGGTCTACCGTGCATCCTACACCGGCGCGTTAAAACATCTTTTCGATCTCGTCGATTTCCGTGCACTTCAAGGCAAGCGCGTGGTCCTTGCGGCAACGGGCGGTACGCCGCTGCATGGCCTCATGCTGGAGCATCAGTTCCGGCCACTGTTCGGCTTCTTTGGCGCCGTTACCGTGCCAACGACAGTCTACGCCGTCGAGGCGGATTTCACCGGATACACGCTCTCAAACCCGGTGGTTGAGGCGCGCATCGATCGCGCCGTCGCCGAATTGATCGATCTTCTACCGGCGAGAGATGTCGCTGCCGCAGATCACCATTCGGCCCTTCGCGTCGTTTCGAACGAGGCGGTCGCCAACTAACATCAGGAAAGAGGAGACTTCCATGACTGAACACCATGCCGAGCCCGTGAAATTCGCCTATTGGGTGCCGAATGTTTCCGGCGGCCTCGTTATCTCGAACATCGAGCAGCGCACCAGCTGGACCATCGATTACAACCGCAAGCTCGCGCAGATCGCGGAAGCGAGCGGCTTCGATTACGCGCTGAGCCAGATCCGCTTCACCGCCGGCTACGGCGCCGAATTCCAGCATGAATCCGTGTCCTTCAGTCACGCTCTTCTGGAATCGACGACGACGCTGAAGGTCATCGCCGCCATCCTGCCTGGTCCGTGGAATCCGGCGCTTGCCGCCAAACAGATTGCCACGATCAATCACCTCACCAACGGTCGCGTCGCGATCAACGTCGTCAGTGGCTGGTTCCGCGGCGAGTTCCACGCCATCGGCGAACCGTGGCTCGATCACGACGAGCGCTACCGCCGTTCGGAAGAGTTCATCCGGGCTCTGCGCGGTATCTGGACGGAAGAAAATTTCACCTTCCGCGGCGATTTCTATCGCTTCAACAATTACTCCCTTAAGCCAAAGCCGATCGATCCGCAGCCGGAAATCTTCCAGGGTGGTTCCTCGCGCGCGGCCCGCGATATGGCCGCCCGCGTTTCCGACTGGTACTTCACCAATGGCAACACCCCGGAGGAGATCGCCAAGCAGGTTGACGACATCCGTGCCAAGGCCAAGGAAAACGACCACTCTGTCAAGGTCGGCGTGAATGCCTTCGCCATCGTGCGCGAGACCGAGGAAGAGGCGAGGGCCGTGCTCGCCGAGATCATCGAGAAGGCCAATCCCGAAGCGGTCAATGCCTTTGGCCATGAAGTGAAGAACGCCGGCAAGTCTTCTCCCGAAGGTGAAGGCAACTGGGCGAAGTCCAGCTTCGAAGATCTCGTTCAGTACAATGACGGCTTCCGCTCCAACCTGATCGGTACGCCGCTTCAGGTGGCCGAGCGCATCGTCAACCTGAAGCGCGCGGGTGCCGATCTCATTCTGTTAGGCTTCCTGCATTTTCAGGAAGAAGTCGAATACTTCGGCAAGCATGTCATTCCGCTCGTACGCGCGCTGGAGCAGGCCGAAGTCGGCGCTGCAATCGCCGCCGAATAACTAGCAAACCGGAGAGGCAGCGGCCCTAAGCCGCTGCCCGCAACGCGGGGCCTGATAGCCTTCGCGATTGGAAACCTGTGCCCTTTCGGGCGGAGCATGGACTGAACGATGTCGGCATCGAATTTTCTGCTTGCAAGTCTTGGCGCCGAGGTTGCGGTCCCAGCGGATATCCGCGAGTACGTCGCCCTCCACGGCGAGCGCGTCGAACACGATCGCCGCGCGCCGCGCCAGGCTGAAGGGCTCGCGCTGGAGCTTCGCGGTATCGATCTTTCGTTTGGAGGCATCGCCGCTCTACAGGATATCGACCTTGCCGTGCGGCATGGCGAAATCCGTGCCATCATCGGCCCTAACGGTGCCGGCAAGAGTTCCCTGATCAACGTCATTTCCGGCGTCTATCGGCCGGATCGGGGCCATGTCGCGATCAATGGCACAGCCTATCGACCCGTGCCGACGCAAAAGCTCGCCCGTCTCGGTGTGGCGCGAACGTTCCAGAATCTTGCACTGTTCAAGGGCCTTAGCGTTCTCGACAATGTTGCAGCCGGACGAGCTTACGTCAGCCGCGCAAATTTTCTGAGCCAGGTGGCCGGTCTGCCGCTCGCACGCCGCGAACAGGCCGATGCCCGCGAACGGGCAGGGCGCATCCTCGAGTTCCTGCACCTGACGCCCTATGTCGACCGGCTTGCTGGCACGTTGCCCTACGGCCTGCAAAAGCGGGTGGAGCTTGCGCGCGCGCTCGCCGCCGAACCGCGCATCCTGCTGCTCGACGAACCGATGGCCGGCATGACGGCAACCGAGAAGAACGAGCTTGCCGACTACGTGCGGCTCGCGCGCGACGAATATGCGATCACCGTCGTGCTGATCGAACATGACGTAGGGGTGGTTATGGGGCTTTCGGACCGTATCGCTGTGCTCGATTACGGTCGCAAGATCGCCGACGGCACGCCGGTGGAGATCGCCAGCGACCAACGTGTCATCGACGCCTATCTCGGCATTGCGCCGGAAAATGAAGATGGGGAGGGGATCTGATGGCCGAGTTCGACTGGCTTTTCTTTACCGAGGTGCTGATCGGCGGGCTGCTCTCCGGGATCATGTATTCGCTCGTCGCGATCGGTTTCGTGCTGATCTACAAGACATCGGGTGTTCTAAACTTTTCGCAGGGAGCGCTTCTCCTGTTCGCCGCGCTGAATTTCGTCAGCCTTGCCGAACGTGGCGTACCCTTTGCCCTAGCGTTCGCGATTACGTTTGCCAATATGGTGGTCATCGGTATTGCGATCGAACGTGTGGTGCTCCGGCCGCTCACCAACAAACCGCCGATCACTCTGTTTATGGCAACGCTCGGTCTTTCTTACATCATCGAGGGTGCGGCCCAACTCCTTTGGGGGACGCAGGTTCACGGCCTTGATCTCGGCATCGAGGATATTCCTTTCGATGTCGGCGGGGTGTTCATCAGCCAGTTCGACATCTTTGCCGCGCTCGTCGCGGCCGGCATGGTGGCGGCTCTCTCGGCCTTTTTCCGTTATACCCGCATTGGCCTCGGTTTCCGTGCTGTCGCCGATGACCAGTTCGCGGCTCTGGCTGTCGGTCTGAGGTTGCCCTGGATATGGGCGAGCGTCTGGGCGGCGGCAGGTCTCGTTGCTCTGGTTGCGGGACTGCTCTGGGGCGCGCGCGTCGGCGTGCAGTTCTCGCTGTCGCTGGTGGTGCTGAAAGCGCTGCCGGTGCTGGTTCTCGGCGGCTTCGATTCCATTCTCGGTGCGATCATCGGTGGTCTGCTTGTCGGCGCGTCGGAAAAGCTCGCCGAGGTCTATATCGGCGAATATTTCGGCGGCGGCATCGAGGGCTGGTTTGCCTATGTCGTGGCGCTTGCCTTTCTGCTGATCCGTCCCTCCGGCCTGTTCGGTCAAAAGCTCGTGGAAAGGGTCTGAGATGTCTGCCATTGCAGCCGATCTTTCATTTCCTTTTTCGCTGCCACGCCGTGCCGGAACGGTCGTGGTGCTTGCCATCGCCTATCTTGTCGTGCCGTTCGTCGGCACCAGTTATCTCTTCGAGGCAATCCTCCTGCCGTTCCTTGCCCTCAGCCTTGCCGGGGTCGGTCTCAACCTGCTCACCGGCTATGCGGGTCAGGTGTCGCTCGGTTCGGCCGCCTTCATGGCCGTTGGTGCCTTCGCGGCTTACAATTTCAACCTGCGGGTCGATGGGCTGCCGCTCATCGTTTCGATCGTGCTCGCCGGTCTTTCCGCGGCAATCATCGGCATCGTCTTCGGTCTGCCCAGCCTTCGCCTGCGTGGTTTCTATCTCGCCGTCTCGACCCTTGCCGCGCAGTTCTTCGTGCAATGGGCGTTGACGAAATTCAGCTGGTTCTCGAACGAATCCGCATCGGGCGTCATCGATGCGCCGGCGCTGTCGCTGGCCGGGATTTCCTTCGAGGGACCGGTCGGCCGCTATCTCTTCGCGCTGACGATCGTCGCGGTCCTCACGTTCCTCGCCTACCGCCTGGTGTCGTCGCAGACCGGCCGTAACTTCATCGCCGTGCGCGACAACGAGACCGCCGCACGCATCATCGGCGTCCCGGTACTGCGCACGAAGCTGCTCGCCTTCGCGATCTCGTCCTTCATCATCGGCGTTGCCGGCGTGATCTGGGCCTTTGCCTATCTGCGCACGGTGGAGCCGGCTGGCTTCAATCTCGACCGTTCGTTCCAGATCCTTTTCATCGTCATCATTGGCGGGCTTGCATCGATCCGAGGCGCCTTTTTCGGTGCGGCCCTGATCGTCGTCTTTCCGCTTGTCCTCTCCCGGCTCGGCTCCCTGTTATTGGGGGACGTGTTCGATTCCGGGGTGCTCGACATGACGCAGCGCATCGTTATCGGCGCCCTGATCATTCTGTTTCTGATCCTCGAGCCCGACGGCCTCGTGTCGTTGTGGGATCGCTTGAAGTCACGCATTGCGGCCGCCATCAGGCGGGCGCGAACCCCTCGAAGCCCGGCCCCGAAGGCTAAAGGGCTTCCAACAAGAAAAGCCTGACAGCCATTGAAGTCCTGAAACCAACGCGGATGGCAAAGCGCCAGCCGACAGACGGAGTGTGTCCAGATATGACCCTTTATACCAAGATCAAGGCCGCAGCCTTCGCCGCCGGCATCAGCCTCTCAGCCATCGCCTTCCCGGCCATGGCGGACGAGCAGCACTTTCCCCTGCAGAGCTATCGCGTTGGCCCCTACGCGGCCGGCGGCACCGGCTTCTTCGGTGGTTTCATCGACTATCTCAACCTCATCAATGTCAGGGACGGCGGCGTCAACGGCGTTAAGTTGACGTGGTCAGAGGCCGAAACCCAGTACGAGGTCGAACGCGGCGTCGAGGCCTATGAACGGCTGAAGAGCAATCACGGTATCGCAGCCTGGAACCCGCTCTCGGTTGGCATCGCCTATGCGATGATCGACCGCATCACGCAGGACAAGGTGCCGCTCATTACCATCAACCATGGCCGCACGGATTCGACCGACGGTCGCGTTTTTCCCTATGTTTTCCCGTTGTTGCTCAACCCCTATAGCGAGACCTCCGGTATCGTGAACTACATCGCCTCCAAGGAAGGCGGACTTGAGGGTCTGAAGGGCAAGAAGATTGTCGTGCTCTATCACGGCTCTCCCTACGGCAAGGAAACGATCCCGATCTACGACCTGCTGGCTAAGAAATATGGCTTCGATCTGCAGCAGATCGAAGTTCCACATCCGGGCAATGAGCAGCAGTCACAGTGGCTGACGATCCGCCGTGCCAAGCCAGATTACGTCGTGCTGCGCGGTTGGGGCGTCATGAACCCGGTGGCACTGAAGACGGCCGCAAAGACCGGCTTCCCGGTCGATCACATCATCGGCAATGTCTGGTCCAACTCGGAAGAGGACGTCATTCCCGCCGGCGCCGCGGCAAAGGGCTATACCGCCATAACCACCCAGGCATCGGGTGCCGAATATCCGGTCGTCAAGGAGATCGTCAAGACGCTTTATGACCAAGGCAAGGGCAACCTCGAAGACAAGAGCCGCATCGGTTCCGTCTACCACAATCTCGGTATCGTCAATGGTATCCTGAATGTCGAGGCGGTGCGGATCGCCCAGGACAAATTCGGCAAGCGGACGCTTACCGGCGACGAGGTTCGTTGGGGCTTCGAGCATCTGCAACTGGATCCGGCCCGCGTCGAGGCGCTGGGCGCCAGGGATCTCTTCCACTCAATCAACGTCACCTGGGATAACCATGAAGGCAACGGCTATGTGACGTTCCAGCAGTGGGACGGCAAGAAGTGGAACGTGGTTTCCGATTGGATCGCGCCGGATTGGGCCTTGCTGCGCCCGATCATCGAGAAGTCGTCGGAAGCCTATGCGGCTGAAAAGGGCATCAAGCTTCGCACCTCGGAAGACGCGGCTTCCGTGACGAATTGATGCTTGCGCGGCCGGGCAAGGGCTTTTCCTCCTGTCCGGCCACGACATCCGAAAAGCACCAAGGAGATCGAGATGACCGAGGATAACAGGCTGCTCACGGTGGAGGGTCTCCATGCGACCTACAATCATGCCATCACCGCCTTGCATGGCGTCACGCTTTCGCTTGGGCGAGGGGAAATCCTCGCCATTCTCGGTGCGAACGGCGCGGGAAAGACCACGACGCTGAAGGCGGTTTCGAACCTTTTGCCAGCTGAACGAGGGCAGGTGGTCGCCGGCCATATCCTGTTCGACGGCCGCGCTGTCACGCACGAAACCCCGGCACGCCTCGTCCGTCTCGGTCTCGTGCAGGTGCTCGAGGGCCGCCATTGTTTCAAGGCGCTGACGGTCGAAGAGAACCTGGTATCCGGCGGTCTCGGCCGTTCCGCCTCACGTGCCGAAATCGCGGTTGATCTTGAGAAAATTTATACGCACTTCCCGCGACTTAAGGAAAAACGCCGGGTTCTGTCCGGCCTCACGTCCGGCGGCGAGCAACAGATGACAGCAATCGGCAGGGCGCTTATGTCGCGACCCCGGCTGCTGGTGCTCGATGAGCCATCGATGGGGCTTGCGCCGCGTGTCGTGCAGGACATTTTCCGCACGCTGAAACACCTCAATCGCGAGGAAGGCCTGTCGATCCTCGTAGCCGAGCAGAATTCGGCGGTGGCGCTCAACTATGCGGACAGGGCCGTCATTCTGGAGAATGGCGTCAGCGTGCTTTCGGGCACGGCTGCCGAACTCAGGGCGCGGGATGATGTGAAGGCTTTTTATCTCGGCGAGAAACCATCGGCATCTGCCGCCGCGTATATTCATTGAAAACCAGATCGAAGAGGAGACATGAAATGACCATTTCCAACGTCAATACAAAGGATGCCGTCGAGGGCGTTCCGGCCGTGCCGCGGCCAACCGAGCGCGCGCACATCATCAGGAGTGATGCCGAGGCGATCGAAGTCGCGAAGATTGTGGCCGCCGAAATCGCGCCGGGCGCTGCCCTTCGTGACCGCGACCGTATCTGGCCGGTGAAGGAACTTGATGCGTTTTCGCAAAGCGGCCTCTGGTCGATCAACGTACCGAAAAAATTCGGCGGTCCGGAGGTCTCCTATGCAACACTGGCCAAGGTGATCGAGATTGTCTCTGCGGCCGATTCCTCCATTGGCCAGATTGCGCAGAACCATCTCGGCGTCGTTGCGGCGATCCGCACGGTTTCCGACGAGGCCCAGCAAAAGTTGCTGTTCGCAGAGGTGCTGCGCGGTACGCGCTTCGGTAATGCCTTTTCCGAGTTCGGCTCCAAGCGGGCCGCGGATTTCGAGACGAAGTTCGTGGATGCCGGCGACCATGTGATCGTCAACGGACAGAAATTTTATTCCTCCGGCGCACTTCTCGCCCATCTCGTGCCGATCGTCGCGCTCGATGATGAAGGGCGTGCATGGTACGCTATCGCCGAGCGGGACGCACCCGGATTGACCGTCATCGACGACTGGTCGTCCTTTGGCCAGCGCACGACGCTATCCGGCACGGTGATCCTCAACAACGTCAAAGTGCCGAAGACCTATCTGGTTCCCGGCTACAAGGGTTATGCCGAGCCGACGGCGGATGGCGCGATCTTCCAGATCATCCAGGTCGCGGTCGATACGGGGATTGCGCGGGCGGCTATTGATGAAACCGTCTCTTTTGTCCGCACCAAGAGCCGTGCCTGGGTGGATAGCGGTGTCGATCATGCCTGGGATGATCCCTACACGATCCAGGCCGTCGGCGATCTGACGCTACGCCTGCATGCGGCTCAGGCGTTGCTTGAGAAAGCCGGTTATGCCATCGACCGCGCCATCCAGAACCCGAATGCTGAAACGGTCGCCGAGGCGCAGGTCGTTACGGCGGAGGCGAAAATCCTCGCGACCGAGATCGCGATTGCGGCCACCAACAAGCTCTTCGAGCTAGCTGGCACCCGCTCCACGCTTGCTGAGCATCATCTTGATCGCCATTGGCGCAATGCCCGTACCCACACCCTGCACGATCCGGTCCGGTGGAAATATTCGATCCTCGGCAAGTATTTCCTCAATGGCGAGAAGCCACCTCTTCACGCCTGGAGCTGAGAAACTTTTGGAACCCGGGGCGCGCAAAGGCGCCCGCCTCGCATTCTTTTAGCTACCTCGGCCAAACCAATGAAAGAGATTGAACAAATGGCGTGGAAGCCGCCTCGATCCAATTTTCAATCGAAACGCTTTAGGGCGAAGTGCTTTGCCGGGAACCGAAGAAAAATAGAACAGTAATCTTGAGAGGATATTGACCCGGAAGCCTTCCCTCGCGAAGCTGTACACCTCAGCAGAAGAAGAACGTGACATGCCGACCGGTTTCAATCTGCTTTCGGTTGATCCGTTCAAGGTATTTTGAACCGGGTGAACATTTGCGACATCGCAAGCGGCTATCATAATAACGAGCGATATCATGAGCAGGAAGCGGAAGTGCCTATTGGCATCTCGCTTATTACCTTGTCATATAGCGCATAGCTCTCCTAGGGGAGAACACAGAGGCAATGAGTTCTTTTGTTCCTATAGCGTCTGCCCGTGTAACCGTGGCCGTTGTCGGCGGCGGCTTTACAGGCGCTGCGATGGCAGTGCATCTGGTTGCGGGCAAGGCAATTCCGGCTGATATGTCCGTCGTGGTCATCGAGCCGCGACCGGAACTGGGCCGTGGCTTGGCTTATAGCGCCACTGATCCAGCGCATCGGGTCAACGTCCCCGCAGCAAGAATGACGTTGTTTCCGGATATACCTGATGACTTCGAGAGTTATCTTAATGGTGTTTCCGCCGATGATGACACCGAGCTGATGGGTCACGATGGTTCGCCTTATCCGAAGCGGTCTGTCTTTGGCGACTACGTCTCTGCACGGATCCAACCGTTTTTAGATGACGGCCGTATCCGGCACTGGCGGACAAAAGCGATTTCCGTTTCACAAAGAGGGAGCCGTTACGAGATTATCGGGTCTGACGGGACGGTGCTCATTGCAGATATTGTCGTGCTGGCCGTCAGCCATCCTCCACCCTTTCTGCCTCGGGTGCTTCAACCTTTTAAAGATGATCCAAAGCTGATTGCGGATGTCACCGTGGCCGATGCAATCGACGTTGTCGAGCGTGGAGACCATGTTCTCATCGTTGGAAACGGCTTGACATCTGCCGATGTGGTTGCCTCTCTCAAGAGGCGCGGACATGTCGGCCAGATAACGTCTATCTCTCGCAGAGGGTTGCGGTCTCGCGGCCATGGACCGGCAGAGCAGGGGCCTTTCGGCGATTTCCTGTCTGAGCCGTTCAACTCTGCAAGCAAGCTGCTTCATCACGTTCGCCACCTTCTGCGGGAAGCAGAACAACAAGGCATGACATGGCATAGCGTCGTGGATGCGCTGAGGGGGCAGGGTAACGAAATATGGAAAAACCTGCCAGTCGTTGAGAGGCGGCGCATAGCGCGGCACCTGCGACCAATCTGGGATGTGCATCGCTTTCGCATCGCGCCGCAGGTCGAGGTTGCTGTGGAGCAGGCGACCGCAAGCGGCCAAATGGATGTTCGGGCTGCCTCGCTCTCATCCGTGGTGCGGATTGATGCTGGCTACAGGGTGATGTTGCGACCCCGGCGCGGCAGCGTTAACGAAGTGCTTGATGTCGATGCAATCGTCGTCACCACGGGCCCGGCTCATGGCGGCATTCTTCAAAGCCAAGCCTTGCTTCGAGACCTTGAGGAGGCGGGTCTGTTGCAACCCTGTCCGACCGGACTTGGCATTTTGGTCGATGCCAAATCCAATCCCCTATCGGCTTCAGGCGTAAGCACCACTTCACTGTTTGTTGCCGGGCCGCTTGCGCGCGGAACCTTTGGAGAGCTGATGGGGTTGCCGCAGGTTACCGAGCACGCAATCTTCGTCGCGGAACAAATTCGCGGCTCGCTTGATGAGCACAGGATTTCGTATCCCCCGGCTCAGGTGGCCGAAACGTATCCAGAGAGCGATCGGACAACAGGCCTCCAGCGCTCTAAGTCGCAAACAATTGTTCCGTAGGTTAACCGCGTCTGAAACCGCAGGCATCAAGTGCGATGTCCTTTATCCCGTTCGGGCTGCTCGCAGTGACGGCGCGATATTGCGTTGTACGGGGCTCTCGTCTTGCGTCCATCTCGATTGTCGGCCCGGTTGATTATTCATTGTTGATTTTTGCCTGCCTGATCGGCTTTCTGTTTCTTGGCGAGCAACCGAGATTTTGTGTCGTGGCAGGATCTATAATTATCACCATAGGCGATATCACGGTTGCGATCGTCAAGTCGCGGCCCAGGGAACATGGAAGCACATCGCAGGCGTAAAGCGTGACCACAATCCGGCTGGCTCTGTATCGGGAAGCAGGGCTTTTGCCATGATGGGTTTGCAAGAGTCCGCTTCTAGATCCATCACGGAATGCTTGGAATGGCTGGTGTCGGTCGGATTCCGAAAGTCGTGAAAGCCTTCATACTGGCCGTTCACACCACGCGCATTTGTTCCTGGAATCTGTCGGTGGGCCGATCTCCACGGCCTGGCATTTCCCTGGATTGTAGGAGCAACAGAGACTGACTTCACGTTTTGAAATGAACAGTCACCGAAAATGAGTTCCAATTCTGCGCCAACACGGTCATGTCTTTGTGAAAGTTCGTAAGAGCCATTGCTCGACGACACACGAATTAAAGAGCTGACAGTATGGAAAATCCCGTTGCACTGAATCATCTTTCCGAGAACACGGTCTTCCGTAAGGGCGATGTTTTCGTACTCTTCGGCGAACTGTTCGGTCGCGGATACGCCACCGGCCTGCTTGACGAAGCCAGACGGGCTGGAATGGAGATTGTGGGGATCACCGTCGGGCGGCGCGACGAGAATAACGCACTGCGGCCGCTTAACGCCGAGGAACTGTCTTCGGCGGAGGCCCAGTTGGGCGGCAGGATCATCAACATACCTCTTATGGCAGGCTTCGATCTTGACGCGCCGGCGGGAGGCCCGACTCCCACCGATCTCCTGGCAAAGATGACGCTTGAGAGCTGGGAGCACGACAAGCTCGAATGGGACTATGTCGAGCAGTGCCGCGATATCGCCACTGCGCGTTTCACGGAGTCGCTTTCTAAGGTCATGACCGTCCTGGATGGAATGATCCCCGACGGCCGCAATGTATTCTTCTCTCACACAATGGCCGGCGGCATTCCGAAGGCGAAGGTATTCCTGGTCATCGCCAATCGAATCTACAAGGGAACTGGTACTCGCCACATGTCGTCGCAGACCCTGATCGACAGTGATCTGGGGAAACTCATTCTGCAGAATTTTGACGATGTCTCCGCGAACACCTTTCGCCATCTGATTGATTTCAGCGCAGCGATCCGCGAGCGCGTGGAAGCTTCGGGCGGTCAGGTACGATATACGGCCTATGGTTACCACGGATCGGCGGTCCTCATTGACGGAAGCTATCGTTGGCAGACCTACACCAACTACACCCAGGGTTACGCCAAGATGCGGCTCGAAAGCATTGCAGAGGAAGCCTGGGCGAAAGGGATCAAGGCAACTGTCTATAACTGCCCCGAAATCCGGACCAATTCTTCAGATGTGTTCACGGGTATCGAGCTGCCCCTGATACCGCTGCTGCTTGCGTTGAAGAAGGAAAACGGGAGTGAATGGGCAGACGAGCAGTGGCAAGCCTGCGAGCAGTTGCTGGTTGATGGCTTAACCATGAAAGACGTCTTCAGCAAGATCGCCACCATGCAGGCCAGCGATGTCATGCGCCCGTTCTATGACTTTTCGGCATGGCCGATGGCAAACAGTCAGGCACAGGCCGATCTGACCATCGGCACGTCAAACGAGATCACCCGGATGCATCGGGATGGCAAGGTGATGATCAGCGACCTCCTGAGCGGTCTTGTAGTGAAGGCAACCGGGCAGCTAATTTTTCGCGAATCCTCCAAACCCTCCGGTCCCGTTCTGTGGCTCAACCACGATATCGTGGCTCAGCGACTTAACGCTTCCCACCAGCATTCGAATTCTCCCGCGCCGCCTATCGCGCAGGGAATGGAACCCTCACAAATTGAGATGGCGTGAAGGCTTCCCAGCCCAGCTTGGAAGCAGTTCAAATACCGACCAAAGACATAGCCGCCTCATCATCGATGACCCATGGCGCAGGTGACCCGGTGCGTCTGTTTTATCGCGCCAGATTCATGGCGTGGCTGCCGGATGGCGCAGCTATATGCTCCACCAGTCGGTCGATGATTTCCCCATAGGTGATCCCGCTCGCAGCCATCGCCTTGGGATACATGCTGATGTCGGCGGTCGTCTTGAGAACCACAGCTTATACGAATGTTTTAGCAACCACAGTGCCTGAGATGTGCAAGCAGCAAAAGGCGATAGGGGGTCGGCCATCACTTCCGATTGAACGTTCTGGCCAGAACAGGAAATCGGATAACCTTCAAGGCGGGTATCACGAGCTGTCGAACAGGTTTCAGCAAAAACCGTTCAGTTTAAGGATTCTATACGCCTCGATCGAGGCGCGAAGTGCGTCCTCTGAATTGCGATCGCCGTCGTTGGCGTCGGGATGGTGCATTTTGAGCCTCTCCTTATAGCGGCTCCTGATTTCGCTGGATGTCGCGTCTGGCGAAAGGCCAAGCGTGTCGAAAGCCTTGGCTTCAAGCACCTTCAGTTTTCTCTGCTGGGCACCGGCCTTCGTCTGTCCCGACCTGTCGGCCCTGCGCGCATTCAGCGTCTTTGCCGAGCCCGAACGAACCGAAGACGGTAGCGGAGTTTCGGTTGCTTCGCTCACCCGGGTTCCCCAAGTCGGGCGAGCGCCGGTTGTCGCCTCCTTCTGGTAACGGGCGACGTTGGGATTGGGTGGGGCCGTGGTGAAGCTGTATCCCTTGTTATAGGCCGTCACATGCTCAAGACAGAACATGAGATAAAGACCTTCTGCACCCGCGCCCACGGGCGCGCGGTGAACGCCGGTCTTTTCACACCCGTCCCATTGGCATTTTGGACCTGTGGATTCGCTGGCCGAAGGCGATCTTTTGCGAGGGGACCGAAGGCCTACGAATATTTTCGAATCATGCGTCATTGTAACTGTATGGACGCAGAGGACCGCTTGGGCAACTGCGGTGGTCTTTTGAAATGCCATTCGTGGATCGTCTCTGCGGAATCCAGTCCCGCAGCTCAGGATCACGACAGCTTTCCTGCCAACGTGGCCGTAGGCTCAGAAACTCCGGGATGGCGGTTTTTGGCCATGGGAGGCAGGATCGCGTAACAGGTGCCGAGAATTGAACCAGGTTGCATTCCGGTCGCGCCCGAGGGATGCAACCAATGGACGTAAATCGCGATTTTGAAAACTAAACGTTGACGTGGCGACCGCAGTTCCGTATAGATGCATCATCGATCTTTTGCTTGCCGAGCTTTGTCTACCGCGCGATTGGCACCGCGCTTTAAGCGAACTTCCCTCTCAAAAATAGTCGGTTTTCCTCTGCGTGGCATCAGCTTCGCGGTTCCTCAATCTATGCTTTGAAAGGGTTCATCATGACCACTGGCACAGTAAAATGGTTTAATTCCACCAAGGGCTTCGGCTTCATTCAGCCTGACAACGGCGGCGTTGACGCTTTCGTTCATATCTCGGCTGTCGAGCGCGCCGGAATGCGCGAACTCGTTGAAGGCCAGAAGATTGGCTTCGATCTCGAGCGCGACATGAAGTCGGGCAAGATGTCGGCCTGCAATCTGCAGTCCGCATAATCGGTATCTGCTTCCCTTTGACCACGGATGTACTGGCACTGCCGGAAGCACGTTATCATTTAAGGCCAGGCGGTTTGCCTGGCCTTTTTGTTTCGACTCCAAGCCTCTGAGGACCTATGACAGAGAGATACAGTAAATCCCGCCAACAGGCAGAGATTGCCTTCAGCAATCTACAGACAGAGTTCTTTTCCAAGAACAGCGCTGTGGAAGAGCTTGAATCGGCAACGCAGGTCAGGGATGCAAAGACTTTAAGACTTCGAGCGGCGCGTCTTTCCAAAGAGCACGCCGAGCGGACATCGGCGACGAATGCCTTGCTTGCCAAACGTGCAAAGAAGGGCTGATCAGTCCCGTCTGCTGTCGTGGCTTCAGGCCTTATCGAAGAGCGTGGCGCAAAATGCGACACTCATTCCAACGCAGGAGATTTCATGGCATCGGATACAAACGAACTGCAGACGATCAACACCGCTTGGCAGATCGCGATCCAGGAGATCCTGCGCATGGTCGTCCGCGACATGTATCATGCCGGCGGGGAGGCAGCCTTCAGCGGCCACATCAAGCGGATCGAAGAAGCGGCCGTTGACAGCATCTACACGGACTTGAGGCTTCGTGACACCGACGAATGGACGGAAACACTGGTCAAGGAACGAGCCAGCAATTTCGTAACGTCCCTTCTGACGTCCTTTACATATGACCGGGCCTGATTGCACCACGCAATCACTGCGATCATTGTCTTCCTGGTAAAGAGGACGATGCCGCTCATTGGCGAACCCGTGTCGCTGAAATTAGCTTTGCAGATAAACCTCCTACCTCCAAAAAAGGAAAGAAGGCCTCTAAAAAATCCAGGGCCTACTCTCCACCTTCTGACCCACGGGCTCTATCTCCGCACTGAATGGACGCTTGCAATCGTGCCCGCACCGGGGCAGCGTTTGCCTGTGATAGTGGAACGAATCTTCCGGTTCCAGCGTCTTCTAGTATAGGAAACCAGAGCGTTTACCGTAATTCAGAGGTAGCCATGGAGGATGCATGACAGATAATTCAGTTGCAAAAGCAAAGACCGGGGTAGAGGGCCTCGATGACATTCTCTCCGGCGGCCTCTCCCGGCGTCATGTATTTCTGCTTGAAGGGGCTCCCGGCTCCGGCAAGACGACAATTGCGTTGCAGTTTCTTTTGGAGGGAGCCACCATTGGCGAGCGCTGCCTCTACATCACGCTTTCGGAAACGGAGGAGGAACTGCGTGACAGTGCTTCCTCGCACGGGAAGGACATAGGCGATCAGGTCGAGATTTTTGAGCTCGTTCCGCCGGAAAGTCTTCTGGATGCAGACCAGCAACAAAGTCTCCTGTATTCTTCCGACCTGGAACTCGGGGAGACGACAAAGCTTATCTTCGAAGCCTTTGAACGGGTAAAGCCCCATCGTGTGGTGATCGACAGTCTCTCGGAGATCCGGCTGCTGGCGCAGAGTTCGCTTCGCTATCGCCGCCAGATACTGGCACTGAAGCACTTCTTCTCGCGCTCCGATGCAACAGTTCTACTTCTTGATGACATGACCTCGGACGCAATGGACAAGACGGTCCACAGCGTGGTGCACGGCGTAATCCACCTTGAGCAGCTGGCTCCAGACTACGGGTCGGAGCGTCGGCGGCTTCGGGTTCTGAAATATCGAGGGCAGGCGTTTCGTGGTGGTTATCATGACTTCACCATCAAGACTGGTGGCGTCGAAGTCTTCCCGCGACTCCGCGCACTTGAACACAGGGTGGCGTTTGAGCGGACTCTCGTGGCGAGCGGCATCAGTGAGTTTGACGATCTCCTGGGCGGCGGCGTTGCCCGCGGCTCCAGCACGCTTCTGATCGGCCCCGCCGGCACCGGCAAGAGCCTGTTTGCACTACAGTTTGTCGAGGCCGCCGTCAGTCGCGGCGAGCGGGCGGCAATCTTCGTCTTCGATGAGGAACTGGGACTGCTGTTTGACCGCACAAAGGAGATGGGGCTTGATCTGGAGGCCATGCGCAACAAGAACCTGCTCCATATCGAGCAGCTGGATGCGGCCGAACTGTCACCCGGCGAGTTCTCCCAGCGCGTAAGGGACAAGGTCGCCAGCTTCGACGCCAAGACAGTCGTGATAGACAGCATAAACGGCTATCAGGCTGCGATGCCGGAGGAGAACGCACTTATCCTTCACATGCACGAGCTGCTGCAATATTTGAACAGGCAGGGTGCCAACACCTTTATCACTGTCGCGCAGCACGGCCTCGTCGGCGACATGAAATCCCCGGTGGACGTGACGTATCTTGCCGATACAGTCATCCTGCTGCGCTACTTCGAAGCGGAGGCCCGCGTTCGCCGGGCGATCTCGGTCATCAAGAAGCGTACTGGACGACATGAAGATACCATTCGCGAATATAAAATTGGAGCCAATGGGTTGACGCTCGGCGAACCGCTCTCCGCGTTCCAGGGAATCCTGCGCGGTGTTCCTATCTTCGTGGGAGACCGACAGCCCCTTTTGCAAACACTTGACGAGGATGGCAGCCATTCCTGAGCGCGATATATTTGGCCTTATCCACACTCCTATCGGTCGGGACGCGCCGATTGCGGCAGCTTTGCTGCACGAAGCCGGCCTGCGTGCAAACATTGTCCCGACGTTAGACGCCCTGGTGGCAGACTTGAACGAGAATGTCGCTTTCGCCGTGATGACGGAAGAGGCTTTGCGGTCGGTTGATCTGCGCCCGCTTGTCTCGTGGATCGAGACGCAGCCGAGTTGGTCCGACCTTCCCATTATCATACTGACCGCGCGCGGCGGTGGCCCCGAGCGCAACCCGGCCGCCGCCCGTCTGTCGGAAGTTCTCGGCAATGTCAGTTTCGTCGAGCGGCCCTTCCATCCGACAACTTTTATCAGCGTCGCTCGTTCCGCAATGCGCGCGCGACGCCGACAATACGAGGCGAGTGCCCGTATGGAGGCACTGGACGAAGGGGAACGCCGTCTTCAGACAGCGCTCGAGGCCGGCCGCCTCGGTGCTTGGGAACTCGATCTTTCCACAAATGTCCTGACGACCTCGGCGACCTGCAGGGGGATATTTGGTCGTTCGCCGAACGACGGTTTCACCTATGAGGACCTGTTGCAGGCCATTCACCCGGATGACGCTGCACGGATGAAGGATGCGTTGCGAAACACGATCGAAACGGGAGCTGACTATTCCATTACCTATCGGATTGTCTGGCCTGACGGCTCTATTCATGGCGCGGAAATCCGTGCACAACTGCACCGCGACCGTACTGGACGGCCCATCAGGCTGGTCGGCGTTTCTGCCGACATAACCGAGCGTATGCAATCGGAAGAACAGCAGCGCCATCTCAACGAAACTCTTGAGGAACGCGTTGCGGAGCGGACACGTGAGCTGGAAGAGGCGCACAGGCTCGTGCTGGCCGAGGTCAGTCAGCGAGAACGGGCCGAGGAGCAGCTTCGTCACGCCCAGAAGATGGAGGCGATCGGCCAGCTCACTGGTGGGGTTGCCCACGACTTCAACAATCTCCTGATGGCTGTTCTTGGCAACCTCGAACTGCTCCGCAAACATCTGACAGACGATGCGAAGGCAACTCGACTGATTGATGGAGCCCTCCAAGGCGCGCAGCGAGGCGCCTCGCTCACCCAGCGGCTTCTTGCCTTCGCGCGTCGGCAGGACCTTCAGGTGGGCCCGGTTGACCTTGCCGGTCTCGTGACCAATATGCAGGACCTTCTGCAACGGTCCGTGGGATCGAGGATTGCCATAGAAGTGGTCGCTCCTGAGCGCCTCCCGGCCGTATCGGCCGATGCCAACCAGGTGGAGCTCGCCCTCTTGAACCTTGCCGTCAATGCCCGTGACGCGATGCCGGACGGCGGAACGATCAAGATCGGGCTGAAGGAAGCGGTACAGCCGACGGTATCGGATCTCCTCGCACCCGGACGTTATGTCGTGCTGTCGGTGATTGACCAAGGCCAGGGCATGGACGCGGCAACGCTGCAAAAAGCGATCGAGCCGTTCTTTTCCACGAAGGAACTCGGCAAGGGCACGGGTCTTGGGCTATCCATGGTTCATGGTCTCGCGTTGCAGCTGAACGGCCAATTGAAGCTGGCAAGCGCCGTGGGCGAGGGGACGACGGCGGACCTCTGGATTCCGGTATCGACATCGCAGAGTCTGGAAAAAGAGCAGGATGTCGCCGTAGCCGATGCCCGGGATGATGCTGGTCCCAAGCGAATCCTTCTCGTGGACGACGACGCACTGATTGCGATGAGTTCGGCTGACATGCTGACTGACCTCGGCCACGAGGTTGTGGAAGCCCATTCCGGCAAGGAGGCGCTCTCCTTGATTGACGGCGGCGCCACTTTCGACCTGGTAATCACTGACTATTCCATGCCGGGCATGACGGGCGCGGAACTGGCGAAAGCAGTCAGGGACCGCCTGCCGAGCCTGCCTATCGTGCTGGCCTCAGGCTATGTCGACTTTCCGTCGGGCTTGGAACTTGAGGTGGCCAGACTGTCAAAGCCATATTCCCAGGACGAGCTGGCGCTTATGCTCAGTAAGATTTCATAGCACTTCGGCATCGCCCGCCAAACGCAAGCCGGCAGTTTTGCTGATCGGTTCATTCACGCATCAGGTGGGTGCGTGAAAACCTCATTATTCGCTGCGACGTCCTGTGACCAAGTGCAAGTTCGGTCAGGAGCGCAGGAAAAACCACGAAGATATTGCGCTGCCGTTTGAGGACGAGACTGTCTTCCACCACGAAACCCCATACTTGGTCGAACATGATAGAGTGCTGAAAATTCCAACGCCCTCAAGACCTTGGACCCGCAGTAAACAGACATGGTGGTGGCGCCCCGCAGATGTAACTCAACTTGCTACCTTTCGGAGCGATTTCTCAATTTCTCCGCCGCAATAAGCGTTGCCATATTCTTCGAAACTTTTACTGTTCAGAGCAGCCAGCGGAGCTGTAGCTACCACTCTCCTGGAGAGACCCCAGATTATGGGTGAGGTGTCCTCGATGATGCCCTTAATGGCCGGGAATCGGTCAGCTACAGTTGTCCAAAGGATTGCTGTCACTATATCTGCAACCCCGATCTTTTCCGTCCCCAGCATAAAGCCCGAAGCAGCGCTCAAGCCGTTTCGTGCTCCGGTATCCGCGAAAATACGGATCCATTTTTGGAGACGCGGGACGAACTCCTGCCATTTTTCACGCGTCCACATCTCGCGCCCGCCGTTGAGGGTTAACTCATCGAGGACGTCATTGGCGTCATTGACGATCTTGGCACTGAGCGTGCGGCCCTCAAAAGTTGTCGGCAGGATATCCAGCCGCTCACCGAGGTAGATGGCGATCGCCGGCATCTGAGAGATCGCGAAATTGCGCTCACGGTCAATCAGAACCGGTGGCCCCATGAAGGCAACCGGCTGCTTTTCCGCCCCGCAATCCATAAGACCTTCAATCGCATCGACATCGTGTTCATCCCAGGAGCACCCACAATGGGCCAAAATTCCGCGGATGAACTGGCCTCGAAACGGAACTGGCCAGTAATAAAGGTCGAAGGTGTTCATGCCATCCTCCATTGGTCAATCTCCCGAGGTCGCCGTCTTTCCGCGGTCGGAGCGTTCACTCCCCCATAACGGCTCCCTCACGCCTTGGATCGGCGCTGCCGGCCAAGCCTTGCGCAGTGATCTCGATGGCATGCAAACCGGAATTCAGCTCACCCGGTTTCACTTCGTAACCGAGCGCTTTCAGCGGCTCGACCAGATCTTCCGCGCTAGTGCCTGCCTCGATGTCGTAGGTGCCGAAGCGGTTGATGAGGTGCGGCTGGGCGACGATCGCCTCAACCGGCATACCCCAGTCAATATAGGCGATCAGCGCCTGCGCCACGTAGCCGATGATCTGGCTGCCGCCGGGCGAACCAATGGCGAGTAGCGGCTTGCCATCCTTCATCACGATAGTCGGCGCCATGGAGGAGCGCGGCCGTTTGCCAGGCTCGACGCGGTTGGCGATCGGCAGGCCGCCGTCATGTGTCTTGAAGGAAAAGTCCGTCAACTCGTTATTGAGCAGGAAGCCGTTCGTCATCAGACGCGCGCCGAAGCCGCTTTCGATCGTCGTCGTCATCGAGACCACGTTGCCCTCCTTGTCGACAATGACAAAATGGCTGGTAGAGGGCAATTCGAGTGCGGCATCCCGGCCGAAAAGCAGCGCGTGGTCCCATTCCGGTTCGCCGGCCTTGACGGCATCCTTGGCCAGCGCCCTGTCGCCGTCGAGCAGTTTTGCCCTCTCGCCGAGATAAGTCTTGTCCAGCAGGCCCTTGATCGGTAGCGGCACAAAATCGGTGTCAGCGACATAACGCTCGCGGTCGGCGAAGGCGAGGCGCTGCGCATCGCCGATAAGGCGCCAGCTTTCGACATTTTTCGGCCCCAGGGACTTGAGATCAAAATTCTCCGCCATGCCGAGCATCTGGCCGATGGCGATGCCGCCCGACGATGGCGGCCCCATGCCGCAAACGTCAAGAGCACGATAGATGAAGCAGACCGGCTCGCGCTCGATGACGCGATAGTTGGAAAGATCGGAAAGCGACAGCACGCCGGGATTGTCGGTCGCCTCGCGCACGGTCTTGACGACCGCCTCGGCGATCCTCCCCTTGTAAAAGGCATCGGCGCCGCTTTTGGCGAGCGCTGCGAGTGTCTCGGCATAGGCCGGGTTCTTCAACAGGGCACCGGTCTGCAGGGCGGCCCCGGAGGTGTCAAAGAAATAGGATCGGGCCTCTGGATATTTCTTCAACCGGTCGCCCTCGGACGCGATGAGGGAGGCAAGGCGCGGCGACACTTTGAAACCCTCGGTCGCCAGCGTTTCCGCCGGCTTCAGCAGGCTTGCCCAATCCGCCTTTCCATAACGTTTATGGGCTTCCTCCAGAAGTCGCACCGTTCCGGGCGTGCCAACGGAACGGCCGCCGACCACGGCGTCCATGAATTTAAGCGGTTGACCTTTGTCATCCAGGAAGAGCTTTGGCGTGGCGTCCATCGGCGCCGTCTCCCGGCCGTCCAACGTCGTCAGCTTGCCGCTTTTTGCGTGGTAGTAGACGAGGAAGGCACCGCCGCCGAGACCGGAACTCTGCGGTTCAACGAGGCCGAGCACGGTCTGCACCGCCACCATCGCATCTATGGCGTTACCGCCCGCGGCAATCACATCGCGCCCCGCCTCGGCCGCTAGCGGATTGGCAGCTGCGACCATGAAGCTCCGGGACTCGACACGTCGGGCAGTCGCAACAGCAGTCGCTTTTTCGGGTGCCACAGTGTCGGACGCCTGCTGGGCTGAGGCGATCGCGGTGGAAAGCATTAAGGCGAGAAAAGCCTCACTGAGAAATCTCATTTTCATTAGCCTTATCCTCCAAAGCGGCACGACCCGTTAATGCGAGAAGGGCATCCAACCGGGCCAGCAGGCAGGTCGCCCCGCGATGAGTGAGGCGCGGATGACCTTACAAACTCTTCCTTCGCTCCCGCAAAGGCCTGGCCTTCGTCTGTATTTCGGTCCAGTGCGCGACAAGCGTTTGATCTCTTCTATTATCTTGCCGCTTTTTTTCAATGACAACCGGCGTTGATGATTTTGCTTGAAGGGTGGCGATCAGACGGGAAGGGGAAGCCTGACGATCACAAGAGTGCCCATGCCTTGCCCGCTTTCAAAGGTAATCGAGCCGTGGTTTATCGCGAGAATTTCCCTTGCAATCGCCAACCCCAGTCCAGAACCACCAACGCTTTCATCGAAGCGCTGGCCGCGTTTCCCTATGAGCTCCAACTGGGATTGCCCGATGCCAGGTCCGTCATCGTGGACGCGCAACTCCGCAACATAATCTTGCATCGATGCTGACACATGCACTTTCGAAGTCGCCCACTTCGCCGCATTTTCCAGCAATATACCGACCAGTTCAACGAGGTCGTTTTCATCGAGATCAACGTCGATGTTCTGCGTCATCTCGATTTGCCAGTGCAGTTGCTCGCCTTCTTTGGTCTTTTTGAGAACGGCGACGGCACGATTGACGATCGATCCGAGAGGAGCCCGCAAGCTGTGTAGCCTTGCTCTTTGTCTGAGTTTCGACAACTTCAATTGATAGTCTATCCGGCTGTTCATTTCGTCTGAGAGATCGAACAAGACAGACGCAGCGGATGTCTCGCCACGATTTTCGAGCTCGTAGGCAATCGTTGCAAGAACGGACAAGGGCGTTTTCAACCCGTGAGCAAGATCGGAGGCGCGCGCCCGTGCAAATTCAATCGATGTTTCCTGCAGTTTCAACAGTTCGTTGACTTCGGCAACAAGCGGATACACCTCTGTCGGATATTCGCTCCCTAAAGAGGAAGCGGCACCTTTGCGGATAGTCTCGACTTCGCTCTTCAACTGTCGGAACGGCAGAAGGCCAAAACGGACCTGAAAGAGGGCGGCAAAGACAAGCGATGCGCCCAGCACGGTCAATGCCGCGGCCATTTCCCACGCGAATTTACGAATAGTTTCGTCCAGAATTGAACGGTCTTGTGCAACGACGATCTGATAGTGGCGTTCAAGATTTCGGGCCTTGAACGTCGTCGTTAACGACAGCGCTAACAGGGATTGGCCTGCTGGACCCTGAACACTTGCGAAGTGCTCGCCGTCCGTATTCTTTGCTCCGGTCTGGAGATTTTTATCCCACAGAGAGCGTGAGCGCAGTGCTTGTTGATTGTCCACGTCAGTGATCTGCCAATAAACGCCGCTGAATGGGGTCTCATACCTCGGGTCTGGCAACTGACGTGTCAGGCGGGGCCGATCTTGTTGTGCGTCAAGATCGATGATGGCAATGAGACGTGAGAGCGTCGCGGTAAGATCGGAGCGAACCCCCTTTTCGACGTTTTCGATGAACATGTAGGATATTGCTGATCCTGCGAGTATGAGCGCGAAAAAAATCCATACCGCGCCTGCTACTATCATGCGGGATTTCAGTGATTTTGATTTCATGCGGCATGGCCACCCAGGAGATATCCCAACCCCCTTCGCGTAATGATGATATCGGCACCCAGTCGGCGACGAAGCCGACCAACCAGCACCTCGACAGCGTTGGACAGACGATCGTCATCCTGGGCATAAAGATGTTCGGTAATTTCCAACTGGGAGACGACCTTACCCGGCCTGTGCGCCATGAAGGCCAGAAGGCGATACTCCTGCGGAGAGAGCGCAACGGGCAATCCTCCCATGGAGACCTGTTTCAGACGTGTGTCCAAGGTGTATTGACCTATTGTAATAATCGGCGAAGAAAACCCGGCAGCGCGCCTCACCAGCGCCCGAACACGCGCTACAACTTCCTCCATCCTGAACGGCTTCACGACGTAGTCATCCGCACCGGATTCGATACCTTCGACCCGTTCACTCCAGTCTCCACGGGCTGTGAGGATGAGAACTGGAGTAGCGCGCCCGTCGCGGCGCCACCGCTTGAGAATGGTCAATCCATCCAGGCCAGGAAGGCCGAGATCCAGAATAACGGCATCGAATGCCTCCGTTTCTCCCCTAAACCAGGCGTCCTCACCGTTTGCCGATAGCTCTGTCACGAAACCGGCCGCCGCGAGTGCGACGGAAAGGGACTGAGCTATACGTTTGTCATCTTCAGCGACAAGAACGCGCATAGGTCATTTCACTCCAATGAGGCGGCCATCATGCGCGTCGAATGAGTATCGCCGCAACCGGTCGTCGTTTTCCAGGACTTTGAGTTCGTACCGGAGACCGTCATGGCGCGGTTTAAGCTCAGCGTCCAAAATGCGACCGTCCGTGAGTGCCTGGGTTTTCGCAGTAATGCTGTCGAGTGAAAGGATATGTTCTCCCTGGAGACTGTTTAGCCCCCCGCGATCCTGCTGTTCATCATCCTCGATGTCGTTTGAAAAACCTCGCATCGAACCCGCGGCGTCACTGCCATTATAGACGCCCTCGGCAACGCCGTCGTCGCTTTCGGTCTGCGAGGACGTTTCGCTTTCGGCGCCTCCGTCGGTGTCATCTTCGGCATAGGCACGGGCGTGAAATGCAGCTGAAAGCATCAACGCCAGAACGACGGAGTATCGGACGTATCGCTTTGGGCTCAAGGGTTTCACATTGACCTCCCTGGTCACAGAACCTTTAGACGAATGAAGATGACAATTCGCTGACAACAGCTTCAAGGGGCTGTCAGGTCCAGTCGAATATATCACTGCCCGACGGATTTTTGCTCCGTTGGGTTCAGTGAGGTTCACAGATGTTCATCCGCCTGCTTCCAGCCGCCGTATTTGTCGCCGTCTTCTGGATGGTTGCTCTCACGATCCTGGCCACACGAAACGCGCCGGGATGGTCCGTAGACGGGCCCTTAAAGTGCCGCGACCGGACATACACGGATTGCGCCCTCCTGCGCTGAGACACAATTGAAACAGGAGATCTGAAAATGCCTAGAAGCAAACTGAAACTTGTGTCGCTCACCCCGCTGTTCGCCGCGCTCGCGGCCAGCCCTCTGGTCCAGCAAACCGTCGCGGCGACCGCGATCGTATCGCTGTCGATGGGGCAGGCGGTTGCCGGCTCACCTGTCCGCATGAATGCGCCAGCCCTTCTTGGTGACATGCGCAGGTCGCTGGCGGAAATTGCTTTCTCGTTCAGTGAAGCGAAGGGGGACAGCAAGCGTCGCAGCGGGGTGGCAGTGCTCGCTGCTCTGACAGAGGCAACCCAGGCCGTCCAGAGTCTGGAAACCGCAATTGCAGCCCATGACGCGTCGCGCATCTCGCGGGCGACCAAGGCGCTGTCCCACGCGGTCAGTAATCTGCAGACCCGCTATTCACTGTCATCCGCCAAATGCGATGCTGTAACGCGCGCGCTCCAGCGGTTCAACGCAGCCTGGGCAGAATATTCGAGCCGTTTCGTTCTCGCAAAACATAAGGCGTCTGCGGCAAATGCAACGGCGTCGGATGTGCAGGCGCTCAGAAGGAAAGTTGCCGACTTGTCGTATAGAATGCAGCAGCTGGAGGACGATGTCGCCGACAATGCAGCTCTTCGCGGTGAAGTGATCAGGATGCGGCGTGAAATTGCGATAACGCAGAGCACCCCTGCAAACGCATACGACTATCAACGCCTTTCATTTACGCTGACCGTCCTGTCTGGATCCTTCGCAGCTCTTTCACTCACCACGAGGGAGTACTACCCAAGCTACTATGTGAGTGTCGCCCCTTTTGAGAGCTACCGGTCGATCGACACCTACTGGGACGGATATTATGACGGGTACTATCAAGGTGTCGCCGACAGCTATTACAGCGAACCGATGGTCATCTCGAGCCCGGTCATGACCGAAAGCCGAACTGAGACCTACCAGAACGTCACTTATGAAACGATATACAGCGTCACGAACGAGACGACGAACATTTACCAGACGATGCCCGAAGAGGATTTGTCGGACGTCGCCGTGGTACCTGTTCCTCAAGGCGTGAACTTCAGCGTCGAAGACATTTCCGCAAACCAGAAATCGGGCTCACCGGAGGTTGATGAGTTCAGCAACACAGGGCTTCCCGCCTCTGAAGCAGCTTCCGGGACCATGCCGGAGGTGCTGCCTGAGAGCAACTCAACGGATCAGGCTCCCGATGTTCCTGATGATCAGGACGAACCGCCGCCGGCTATTCCGTCACCGCTGGAACATCACTCGAACGATGGGAACGCGGGCACTTTTGATGATACCGCAGGCAGTGTATCGCCGGACCATGACGATAAGCCCTGGGCGCCTGAGGACCGGTTATCGCGCGATCATTCAACACCCGATACTTTGCCGTCTAGTGAAAACTCCGACGAGCCACGCGCGGGTATGCGTGTTCAGGAAGATAAGGCCTCGGAAGAAGAGCCAGTGATGAAGGCCACACCATGAACCGCAGGGAGAAGCGGCGCATTGAACGGCCCTGTCGCCCTGTTCCAGTTTTATGCCCGCTGGTGCCTCATAATAGATCCCACAAGCGCGAAATGAGCGAGACGAAAGCATGATCATCAAAACCATTGCCGCCACACTGACGGTAATTGCTACGACAACCTGGTGTGCAACTTCTTCCAACGCGAGGGAAGGCATCGTTCGAGTTGCGGTTTACCGCGGGCCAGCCAGCTGCGAGGATTGTTCCGAAACCATGCGCAAATCGATAATGGCGCTCGGACCGGAATACAGTGTCGATTACGTCGGCGCGGAAGAGAAGATCGATATTAGTGATGAGACTCTTTCAAAATTTGACATCTACGTTCAGCCAGGCGGAGGCCAGGATATTCCCGCCGCATTTGAAAGCCTTGGTGAGCAACGGGTGGAGGCGATCCGGAGATTTGTCGAGGCAGGAGGCGGCTTTTTCGGCTCGTGCATGGGCGCCTACCTCGCGAGCGGATCGGGGATAGGCCTCATCGATGATGAGCTTGAATCTGAGGTCGGCCGTCCCGGCTTTCCTGTAAGCTCCATCATCAGCACGGCAGTGTCGACGAGTTGGAACGGGGAAAAGCAGACGGTCTTCTTTCAGGATGGTCCGTACATGTCAGAGCCGAAAGATATACGCGGGTTCAAGAAGATTGCCACCTATCAGAACGGCGATATTGCCGCGGCTCGTTACCATTTTGGCAATGGAATCGTCGTGCTGACAGGCCCGCATCCGGAGGCAGGTGGATCGTGGTTTCACGAAGCGGGCATACCGATTGACAAAATGCCTGATCACCGTGTGCTCCGTTCCGTTATGGACGAGTTTCGCAGCGAACCGAGGTGATTTTTGTGTGCAACTCTGCCGAAAAATCGCGTGTAGCCCGCAAGCCGCAGATTTACATTCATTGGAGATCATTATGAATGGTTCGTGAGAAACATGAACGTGGGAGGATGGATGATGAAAATTGAGACGCGCCCATCCCCGCAAGATAAAGCGGAGGGGAACCGTCGGCCGGTGACCGTCGCGGCGATCATCCTCGCTGCTGGGAAAGCCAGCCGCATGGGCGACGGCGGGGCTCACAAGTTGCTGGCCGAATTCGATGGTAAGCCGCTTGTGCGCCGTTCAGCAGAAATCGCGCTCACCGCTGACGCAGCATCCGTCATCGTTGTGACTGGTCACAGGCGGAGCGAGATCGAGGCTGCGCTCCTCGGGCTGGGAGTAACCACCACCAATAACCCGGATTATGCGTCTGGCATTGCAAGCTCGCTGATCGCGGGATTTTCAGCCCCGGCAGCGTGTGATGCGGATGGTGTGCTCGTCATGCTCGCCGATATGCCCGGCGTGACGATCGGCGATCTCGACACGCTGATCTCGGCCTTCCGCATGGCCTCCGGGCGGGCAATCGTTCGCGCGGTCTCGCGCGGCAAGCGTGGCAACCCGGTCATCCTTCCGAGATCACTAAACGGTGCCGTCATGCGCCTTGAAGGCGATGTTGGCGCGCGGCAGATCATCGAAACGTCGGGGTTGCGGATCATTGATGTCGAAATCGGGGATTCGGCGCATCTGGACGTTGATACGCCAGAGGCTGTTGTGGCGGCCGGAGGCATTTTAAGAACATAAAGTCCACGGCGCGGGGACGCGGTGCTGCTTTCTACTTTTCTTGTAGGGGCCTAGAGTCGCTGTCCAGCAACGTGGACTGCCCTTCGACCGACTGGACTGCGATAAGGCGGCTGATGTGAGATTCCATCTCGCGTAGTGCGAAAGTTGCGTGACTTGACTGTCTCCATCCATCTCTAACGGATGAAGGTAGGTGAACACCGGCGACCATTAAGGCCGTCGGTGTAGTCTTCGCCCTCAAGTTTGTGGATCAATCAATCACGCCTTCAATTATGATATCGACCCAACAATCGTTTGAACCGCTTTCCGCAGCGAGCGAACCAAAGTTCCCTCGCTGGAAAAGATGTCAGTCCAGTCCACCCGTCAGTTTGTCCAGAGTAATGGGCAAATCGCGGACGCGAACGCCTGTCGCGTTGTAGACCGCGTTGGCGACGGCCGCGCCAACTCCGGTGATGCCGATTTCTCCGATACCGCGTGCACCCATGGGGGCTTGGGGGTCGGGCTTATTGGTGTAGAGGATTTCGATTGCTGGTACGTCCATCTGCACTGGCACATGGTAATCCGCCAGGGAGGCGTTGACGATGCGTCCCGTTCGCTCATCGAAGTTGGTTTCTTCTGTCAGAGCGAGACCGATGCCCATGATGATACCTCCTTTGAACTGACTGGTGGCCATTTTGCTGTTCAGTATCTGCCCGGCATCGAAGGAACCTAGAAAGCGCGAGACGCGCGTCTCACCGGTGCGTGCGCTGACATGCACCTCGCAGAACTGCGCGCCGTAGGAATGCATGGAGAAGGCCTCCATTTCGGCTGGTGCAGGTGCTTCCGCTTCGCAAACGAGTTCTTCTCGGCCGGCCCGGCGGAGAATCGATTGGTAACTTTCAAAAAGGCTGTTGTCGCTTATGTGTGAAAGCCCCCCGTCTCTTGCCTCGACTTCAAGCAGCGAAAGCCCGGCAAGGGGAGAGTCATTTCCGGAAAGCTTGATTAACTCCTCCACCAAGATCTCAGTTGCGGCGATGACCGCGCCGCCGATGGAGGCGGTTTGTGTCGAGCCTCCGGCGATCACACCACGTGGCAGCTTGCTGTCGCCATATTCGAACGTCACATGATCGAGGGGCAAGCCCAGTCGGGCCGCAAGGTGTTGCATCTGGGCAGTGGCCGTTCCCATGCCCATGTCATGGACTGCGGTCGACACAGTGACACGGCCATCCACCGTCAGTTTGATCCGTACGGCACCACCGGGAAACCGATGGTAGGGATAGGTCGCGGTGGCGCATCCCATGCCGATGAGCCATTCGCCTTCACGTTTTTGGCGTGGGGTCTGGCTCCGTTTGCTCCAACCGAACTGCTCTGCGCCCTTCTCGTAGGCTTCAATCAGATAACGTGACGAGAATGGCTTACCTGTCGTCGGATCCTTTTCTGGTTCGATCCGTCGTCGCAGCTCGATGGGATCCAGTCCCAATTTCTCGGCCAGTTCATCCAATGCACACTCAAGCGCGAAGGTCCCGACGGATTCACCGGGAGCGCGCATGAAGGTATTTGCCAGCATGTCCATGTCGGCGACATCCTGACCGATGTGAAACGTCTTGGCGGCATAGAGGTGGCGGGCGGGGAAGGTGAATTGTTCCGGGCAAGAATTATGCAGCGTCATGGCTGCCGTCCCGGTGTGGATCAGCGCATCGAGCGTTCCATCGGCCTTTGCGCCCAGCGCCACGCGCTGTTCGGTTACCGTTCGACCACCGATGATCCTGAAGACTCCTTCGCGCGACAGCATGATCCGCACGGGCCGACCGGCAAGTCTGGCTGCGGCACAGGCCAGGATTTGATGGTCCCAGAAGCATTTCCCACCAAAGCCACCGCCGACATAAGGCGAGGTCACGTGAACCTTGCTGACATCGAGACCGAAAATATCCGCGAGCTGACCTGTCGTAAGGTCGAGCAGCTGGCTGGCATCATGCACGCGAAGCTCATCATCCTTCCAGACAACGGTTGCCGCATGCAGTTCAATGGCATTGTGGTTGTGGCGCGGTGTGCGGTAGACGAGGTCGACCTTGACCTCCGCATTGGCAAGCGCGGTCTCGGCATCGCCGATGTCGATGAAGGGCGGCTGGCCGAGCAGGTTGTCGAGTTGCCTGGGCGATTTCTTCGCATCATCGAAAGATGTGACTGCTGGTAACAGTTCATACTTTGCCGTTACCAGCGATGCTGCGTGATCCGCCTGTTCCTGCGTCTCTGCCAGCACGAGTGCGATAGGCTGCCCATTCCAATGGATTTCGTCGCTTTGCATGACCGGCAGATTGCTGGCCCCCGCTGCTGTCGGAGAGGACATCATCAAGGACGGCGCCTTCATCCGCGGCGCGTTCTTATGGGTCATGACGAGGATAACCCCGGGTGCGGCTTCCGCTGCACTTACATTCAAATCGATGACGCGACCGCGCGCGACAGTACTGAAAGCGAGTGCCGCATAGCTGATATTGTCGTAGGGGAACTCCGCCGCGAAACGCGTCTTGCCCTGAACCTTCATGGGGCCTTCGATGCGGGATATACCTTGCCCAAGCGCCCCATGTTTGCGCAGCAACGGATCGGATGTAACAGCAGGCTGCCAGCGGCCTAGTTTGCCTGCTTCCGGCAATGTCTGGCTATCGGTGCTCATGCGCTTTCTCCCTTCAGTTCCTCAAGAACCGCGACAATGGTCCGTTTTGCCAGCTCGATCTTGAAAGCGTTGTCTTGTAAGCCGATAGCGTCTGCGAGCTCGGCCTCGGCGGCGGCCCGGAAACTCTCGGCATTTGCCTGCTGGCCTTTGAGACGCGATTCAGCTTTCAGCGCACGCCACGGCTTATGGGCAACGCCACCGAGCGCCAACCTCACATCTTTCACGTTGCCAGCGTCATCCACATCCAGCGCAGCAGCAACGGAAACGAGAGCGAAGGCATAACTCGCGCGATCCCTGACCTTCCGATAGGTGGACCGACCTGCGAAAGGCAGCGACGGAATTTCAACGGCCGTTATGAGATCATCCGTATCGAGTTCGGTTTCTATCTCCGGCGTGTGGCCTGGAAGACGGTGAAGATCGCGCAGCGGCAGGCTGCGCGTGCCCGCGGGGCCCTGGAGGTGAACCGACGCGTCCAGAGCGACAAGTGCCACGCACATGTCGGACGGATGTGTCGCGACGCAGCTTTCAGATGCACCGAGGATCGCGTGATAGCGATTGAACCCTTCCAGTGCATCGCAGCCGGAATTGGGCTGACGCTTGTTGCAGCGGGCGGCATTATCATAGAAATATCGACACCGGGTACGCTGGAGGATATTGCCTCCGACTGTCGCAACATTTCGAATTTGCGCGCTGGCTCCCGCAAGTATGGCACGGGACAGCAGCGGAAATTGAGCCCGCACCGCATCATGCGCTGCAAGCGCCGTGTTCTTCACACCTGCGCCAACCAGCAGACTACCATCGGTGCGTCGTTCAATGATGCTGGACAGATGCGTGACGTCGACCAATGTTTCCGGTCGTTCTACGGTCTCCCGCATGAGGTCGACAAGATTGGTGCCTCCGGCCAGATATTTCGCGGTCGGCCCCGCCTGTTTGAGCGCGATTGCCGAAGCCGTATCCGAAGGCTGATGATAGGAGAAGATATTCATGCCCGTGCCCTCTCTTCGCTCGGCACCGCCGTCTGCTGGACCAGCGTATCGGAAATGGCCTCAACGATGCCGTTATAGGCCCCGCAGCGACAGAGATTGCCGCTCATGCGTTCGCGGATTTCGGTATCATCGACCGTGATGCTGTTACTCGAAAGATCGGCGGTGACGACGCTGGGGATGTTGCGTTCGATTTCGCCTGCCATGCCGATAGCGGAACAGAGTTGCCCGGGCGTGCAATAGCCGCATTGAAAACCGTCATGCTCGATGAAGGCTTTTTGCAGGGGATGAAGGTTGCCATTTGCTGCAAGGCCTTCGACAGTTGTAATACTGCGGCCCTGATATTGAACCGCGAGGGCCAGACAGGAATTGATACGCTCGCCGTCCACCAGCACGGTGCAGGCGCCGCAAGCCCCCTGATCGCACCCCTTCTTCGTACCCGTAAATCCCAGGTAGTTTCGCATGAGATCGAGCAGCGAGGTACGGATATCCGCTTCGACCTCCACTGCCGTGCCGTTAATTGTAAATTGCATTGGACATCTCCCTCATCGGAAAGTGCGCGCCAGACACCTGCGAGCGGCACTTGTGGAACTTCTGGTGATGGTTTGCCTGTGGCTATCCGTCGAACCTGTCGATGCAACGGCTATTTCTGTTCTTGATCTAGCTGTGCATCACGCAAGACTGGCGTGATGCCGCAATGTCAGCGACGACCGAAAAGGCCAGAGACTGCGCGTCTCTCGCCCGTCCGAAAAGTCCGATCGGTGCCTTGATGCGAGCGATTGCTTCTTCCGAATGACCAATTTGCCGCAGGCGCTCGACGCGCTTTTCATGCGTGCGGGAACTGCCGAGAGCCCCAATATAAAAGGGCGTCGCAACAAGTGCGGCGCCGAGGATCGGCATTTCCAGATCCAGGTCATGCAGCAGAAGCGCAACGGCTGTATCAGCATCAATCAGGGAGCTATCGAAGCTGTCGCCGGCCGTGTGATCGAAAAAGATGACCTCGTATCCTCCGGCTTTCGCAACATTTACGGCTGTTTCCACCTCGAGTGAGCGCCCCGAAAAAATGACGCGCGGTTTTGGCCGATATGACGTGAGAAAAATATCCCCATCCCAGCCAGTTCGCGCACCTGGGGAACCGAGTGAAAGCTCCTCCAGGCCGGGTGAATAGCAAAGCGTTGCACTCCGGCGCCCATCTACCAGCATGTTGACGGAACAGAGAGGGTCCACGTCTTTCAGAAGATGAATGGCAACTGTAATGCCGCCTCCGCACGGAAGGACGATATCGAAGAAGGGCGAACCTTCACCCAGCAACACGAAACGATCATGGCCGCTTTTCATAGCCTGCAAGGCTTCAGCGGCGACAGCCGCTTCCGTGCATCCACCAGACACGTAGCCGCAATAACGTCCATCTTGGGCGACAGCCATATGGGCACCGAGCGGACGCGACGAGCCGCCACGTATCTCCACCAACGTGCATAGGCCCACCTGAAGCCCAGCCTTTATATTCGCGATGGCGAAGCTCAGGATGTCGCAGGCGGTATCGGTCGAAAAAGCCTTTTGCGGCACCGCCACCGTTGAAATGTCGGCATTGCGAGGCAACCAACGTGGTGCACCGCCGTTATGTCGGATGATATCGGCCGATTGCGTCATAAGCGCCTCCCGTGTGAGGTCAGAATGAGCGGCAGGCCGTTAAGTTCCTTGAGAACCCTTAACTTGCCAGGGCCCGCCAGCGCCATTCTTTGATTTCGGCATGACATTCGCCTCTCATATGATTTAAAGAAACGAAGGGCGCACCGATAAACGGAGGCGCCTCCGTTTAACTTAATGACTTGCGATCATTCGTCAAGCAATTTCTCATGGAGTGCCCTTCACGTGCCCAAGGAGCGAACGCAGCCACCGCTTTCAGAGGCCCCGTTGCGTGCGGACGCCCGGCGAAATCGAGAAAAGTTGATAGAAGTTGCGTCGCTGGCATTTTCAGAGCAGGGCGCGGCCGCCTCACTCGAGGATATTGCCAGACGAGCTGGCGTTGGTATCGGCACGCTGTATAGGCATTTTCCGACACGTGAACATCTGGTCGAGAGCGTGTATCGCCGCGAACTGGAACTGTTGGCAACTGCTGCGCGCGACCTGATCGCGGAGGAGGAGCCAGCAGAGGCCATTGAAGAATGGATGAACCGCTTCGTCAACTACATGGCGGCAAAGCGGGGTATGGCCAATAGCCTGAAACTGCTGTTCACATCCAATTCCACCCTCTTTGCCGAGGGCTCGAAACTACTGCATACCGCATTTGAAGGGCTGCTGGACAACGCCGTCAAGGCTGATGCAGTCAAGGGAGACATCGAGGCTGCAGACGTACTCAACGCACTTTTCGGTATATACTCCATACCCGAGGGCCCCGAATGGCGCGATCGTGCGCACAGGATCGTCCGGCTGGTCATGGATGGGCTACGGCGTTAGCGTCACCCCAACATGCCTTGAACATGCGAAGGTCGACCAAATAATTGATAAAGATATATGATGGTTTACATCGCGCCTCGTCTTCTTTCCTCCCAGCGCTTAATACCGGTGATCAGTCATAAGGGTGCGGCAGGGATTGTTTTACGGGATGGTCGACAAGACCCTGAAAAGCGGTGGCCGTAAGACGAGCCTCAACACGGAACGGCGATCGCGTCCATCATTATGCGCGCATTTATATCAAGCTAAGAAGAATGATTTAAGCTCGCGCGCAACCTCCAGGGGAGCTTCCTCGGCCATGTGGTGCCCAGAATCGATCCCCAGACCAGACACTGGTAATTCCGCCCAAGGTTGCCATATTGCCAACACATCGTTGTAGAGGTCTTCAAGATCATCCCGGAGGGACCATAGGACACGAAGAGGACATTGAAGCTTCCTCCCCGAATTTCGATCTTCACGGTCATGAAGGTGGTCTATGCGGACACCCGCTCTGTAATCACCCAGCATGCCCTGAATAGTCGAGTGGTCTTGGACTGCTAAGCGAAAATCGGCATAGTTCTCCTTTCCCATCAAATCTTCCGTTCCGCCGTACCATCTCAACGGATCAGCGGATATCGCCTGCTCGGGTTTGTCGTGCTGGGCGAAAAAGAACCAGTGCCACCATTGAGTGGCGAACCGAGCATTGCAATGCTCCAGCGCCTCCAGGATCGGAACTCCATCGAGGATCGCGAGCTTGGCTACCCTCGCGGGGTGGTCCATTGCTGTGCGGAATGCCGTGTAACTGCCCCGGTCATGCCCGGCCAATGAGAATTCATTAAAGCCGAAGTGATCCATCAGTGCGACGCAGTCCCGGGCCTTGGCACGCTTGGAGGAAGCTTCATAATCATATGGGTCATCTGGTTTACCCGACTGACCGAAGCCGCGTAGGTCGGGGCAAATCACCGTGAAATGCTCAGCCAGAATTGGAGCTACCTTGTACCAAGTGGTGTGCGTTCTGGGGTGACCATGGAGCAGCAGAAGAGGCGGACCGGAGCCTCCATGGCGCACTCGCAGCTTTGTCTCAGGTAGCTTGACCATCTCCAAACGAAAGTTCTCGAACATGACACTCCTAGGCATACCGAAAGAACGAGCTCTCTGGCGCATTTTTGAGTTTTCTCGATCAAATGCTTCGCGGAGCGCATAGGTAGTCCCGCGCCCAACAAAACCTCCGAAAGAGCTTGCCCTCATCTGACGAATAGGGGCAACGGTGTCATTCGCAACGGGTTCCCGCACGGTCTGGTACACCCACCCGCTTGGGCAGTCGCATTTCATCGGAAACCGCGGCTGGGCGCGAACTGGGCATGGAAAGAATAGGACATTGCAAATATCAAGCGTCGTAGCGCGATGGCATTGCAAACGTCGTTAAGGCCTCATCCAAGGAGTCACTTCTGCCCCGTTGCTCACCATGATGGTAGGCATGGTTCAGTCTCAGATTAAAACCAACAGTAACGACCAAGGCTAACGTCCATATCGCCCCATATCAAGGTAAGAATTCGATCGATGTCTGGATCAGACGACGCCAGCGCAAGCGCCGACCTACGCGGCAAATCTGACGCTGTACCATCCATTTTCCAGGCATTTCTCCTATTTCGGCCGACGATAAACCAAGGCGGGGATGGCCTGTGCGAGCCGAGTCAAAAAGAAGGCCGTCAAAGCCGCGGGGGAGGTGGATAAAGCGTACAGCTATGATGAATCCACGACTAGCCCTTTTAAAAATGGCCTCCCCGATCTGGGGAGACCTGCTAAGAAAAACCACACGTCACCTTATGCAGCCTTCTTGGCGGCAGAGGTTTTATTGACGGTCGTCACTGCGAGATTGGTCAACTTGTTGTTCGTCGCTTTTTCCTGATCGAGAATTTCGCTCAGGAGTTTGTGAGCCTCGTCATGGCCAAGATCCTTTGCCCACTCGCGGAGCGAACCATAGCGAGCGATCTCGTAGTGTTCGACGGCTTGGCACGCTGCCAGAAGGCCGGCATCGAGCGCAGTTCCTTCTGCTTCCTCCATGAGACCTTCGGCTTCCTTGATCAAACCTTCAATGGCATCGCACTTTTCGCCGGAAGCCTTTTTACCAATGGATTTGAAGACCTCATCGAGCTTCTTGATCTGATCCTTTGTCTCTGCAAGGTGATCTTCGGCGGCCTTTTTCAGTTCGGCGCTCTTCGCTGACTTCGCAACCTTGGGGAGTGCCTTCGTAATGGCGTTCTCTGCATAATAGACGTCCCGCAGCGTATGCTCGAAAATGTCTGAAAGTGTTTTCATCGGTTCCTCCGGTCGTTGGTTTCCGCGGAGAAAATGCACAGTTGGAGGCTTGGTTCCCTTGCCTTCGCCATCCGGCCGCCGAAACACGAAACACAATGACACTCCAAGCCCGCTTCCAACTTCATTCTCCAAAGGGTTTCCTCGGTGGTCGGAAATGAGGACGGAACTCATCAAAGCGGAAATTTTTCAGGCTCTGAATAATGTCGGCCTCATAATTACGACAAATCTGGGCTGAACGCCCGAAGGACGGTCAATATCCCGGCAGCAAGGCCCTGAGAGCACCACTGCGCGACAAGTGACCCGCGCGAGCGTGTCGTATCCAACGCCGTTTTCGCTCTTCCGGCCACGCACCGTCTGACGTTACGTCGGCGATCATCGGGCGAACAGCTTCACCAACCAAAATAATTTTTGGGAACTCTCTGCATTTCGGTTTGTTTGAGAGGCGTTCTGCCGGCCCGAGATGGATTTCCTTTCGCGGAAGTCATCTCGCAAATGGGAGCTAGAAATCCATGAAAGCGGAGGAAAAATCCAAATGAAAAAAACTGTTCTCGTTGCGTTGTTCTTCGGCGGCAGTGCGCTGTCGGCTTTCGCCCAACAGGCGCCAGCCGCCAATCCCGGAGGAGACATGCCGGCTATTGCGACACCGGATCTCAAAAATCCGACTGCGCCGGTGGAAGGCGCCAATAGTTTCACCGAGGCACAGGCCAAGGAACGCATTGCGGCGGCCGGTTACACCCAAGTCAAGGACCTGAAAAAAGATGACAAAGGCGTGTGGATGGCATCGGGAACAAAGGGCGGAAAAGCTGTGACCATAGCGCTGGATTACCAGGGCAATGTCGTCGCCAAGTAAGGCATTTTTTGTGGGAGAAATCATATGAGAACCGTGACCGGGCTTTTTGACAATTACGATGACGCAAGTGCTGCTGTCAGCGAACTTGAGAGAGCGGGCGTGCCGTCAAACGATATCAGCATTGTGGGCAATAACGTCGACAGACGACACGGAGAAGATTCAAATGCGGCCGAGGGTGCTGGCACCGGCGCAGGAATTGGCGCAGTCGTTGGTGGTGCGGGCGGTTTGCTAACCGGTCTTGGATTAATGGCGATTCCGGGCCTGGGACCGGTTGTTGCCGCCGGCTGGCTTGCTGCAACGGCCGTGGGTGCAGCCGGCGGAGCCGTTGCCGGCGGTGCAGCCGGCGGGGTGATCGGAGCCATGACACGCTCCGGCGTTTCCGAGGAGGACGCCAACCTCTATGCGGAAGGCATAAGAAGGGGTGGCACGATCGTTACGGCCAGAGTGGAAGAAAATCTTGTGCCGGAGGCAGAGGATATCCTCAAACGGTCAAATTATGTCGACTTGCCGGAACGCCGTGCTGCCTATCGTGACCAGGGCTGGACGCGTTTCGACGAGGCGGCGAGACCATACGCGCCTGAAGATGTCGAACAGGAACGGAATCGGTATCGCCGTTCAACAATTTGATTGATACGCCCGTTATCGTTGACCAAGGACATGAGTTCGCCTCGGCCCTTTGGTCAACTCCATGTAGGGAGCTAACATGGCCAGAAAACCAAATTCCACCTCGTCCATTACCGCCACCATCCATGACCAGCAGCTTATCCGGGGAGCAGGTGGCGAGCTGCACCAGATTGCCACCGGCGACGAACCCGTTTTGACGACCGCTCAAGGGGCTCCAGTTGCAGACGACCAGAATTC
>Ga0308165_1000716_pt1 | contig 54355 bp, 48 predicted proteins | sample PhyWR2_FD_201032 | JGI IMG/M metagenome (GOLD analysis project Ga0308165, IMG submission 201032) | Phyllosphere microbial communities from UC Gill Tract Community Farm, Albany, California, United States - DLSLW.R2 | ecosystem: Host-associated > Plants > Phyllosphere > Unclassified | place: USA... | reverse complement strand
ACCCCCTCCGTGTAAAGGAGATGCTCTACCAACTGAGCTAATCACCCATATCGTAACGCGGGCCAGAAATCTTACTGAGATATGGTGGGTGATGACGGGCTCGAACCGCCGACCCCCTCCGTGTAAAGGAGATGCTCTACCAACTGAGCTAATCACCCATATCTCGAATCTCTGGGTACTGCATTTTCGCGGGCATCATTCTTCAAATGATGGTGGGTGATGACGGGCTCGAACCGCCGACCCCCTCCGTGTAAAGGAGATGCTCTACCAACTGAGCTAATCACCCCCGCTGTGTGGAGTCGCATTATAGGGAGTCGCCGAAATGAGTCAACGCTTTTTCAATGTAAAATGTGTGTTCGTCGTAAAAATAGTCAGGAAGTGGTGATTTCAGGCAAAAACAGTGGGTTGCTGAACGAAATCAAGGCAATGTTCCCCCGGCAGACGGGGAATGGCGTTGAGGATTCGACGACAGATGGTAGAATGTGCCCCACAAAAATCAGAACGTGACAGCACGCTTCTGACACTGGCCAAAGCATCCGCGTAATAAGGCATTCATTAATGAAAATCAAAACCCGCTTCGCTCCCAGCCCAACTGGCTATCTGCACGTTGGCGGCGCTCGTACCGCACTTTACTCCTGGCTATTTGCCCGCAATCACGGCGGCGAGTTTGTGTTGCGTATTGAAGACACCGATCTGGAGCGTTCAACTCAGCAGGCGATCGATGCCATTATGGATGGCATGAACTGGCTGAATCTCAACTGGGATGAAGGCCCTTACTACCAGACCAAGCGTTTTGACCGTTACAACACGGTGATTGACCAGATGCTGGAAGCGGGTAGCGCGTATAAGTGCTACTGCTCTAAAGAGCGTCTGGAAACGCTGCGCGAAACCCAGATGGCAAACAACGAAAAGCCACGCTACGACGGCCGCTGCCGCGACAGCCATGAGCATCATGCGGATGATGAACCTTGCGTGGTGCGTTTCCGCAACCCGCAGGAAGGTTCGGTTATTTTTGACGACCAGATCCGTGGCCCGATCGAGTTCAGCAACCAGGAGCTGGATGACCTGATCATTCGCCGTACCGATGGTGCGCCGACCTATAATTTCTGCGTAGTGATTGACGACTGGGATATGGAAATTACCCACGTTATTCGTGGTGAAGACCACATCAACAACACGCCGCGTCAGATCAACATCCTGAAAGCGATTGGCGCGCAGGTGCCCGTGTATGCCCACGTTTCAATGATCCTCGGCGATGACGGTAAGAAACTCTCCAAGCGCCACGGTGCGGTCGGCGTGATGCAGTATCGCGATGACGGCTATCTGCCGGAAGCGCTGCTGAACTATCTGGTGCGCCTGGGCTGGTCACACGGTGACCAGGAGATTTTCACCCTTGAAGAGATGACCAAACTGTTCGATCTCGATCAGGTCAGCAAATCTGCCAGCGCGTTTAACACCGAAAAGCTGCAGTGGCTGAACCACCACTATATCAACAGTCTGGCTCCGGAATACGTGGCTACCCACCTGCAGTGGCATATCGAGCAGGAAAACATTGATACCCGCACCGGTCCTGAGCTGGCGCAGCTGGTAAAACTGCTGGGTGAACGCTGCAAGACGCTGAAAGAGATGGCGGCGTCCTGCCGCTATTTCTATGAAGAGTTTGCTGAGTTTGATGCTGATGCCGCGAAGAAGCACCTGCGTCCGGTCGCGCGTCAGCCGCTGGAAGTGGTGCGTGACAAGCTGGCTGCTATCAGCGACTGGACGGCGGAAAACGTCCATCAGGCGATTCAGGCGACGGCGGATGAGCTGGAAGTCGGCATGGGCAAGGTTGGCATGCCGCTGCGTGTCGCGGTGACCGGTGGCGGTCAGTCTCCTGCGCTGGACGTGACAGTGCATGCTATTGGCAAGTCACGCAGCGTGGCGCGCATTGAGAAGGCGCTGGCGTTTATTGCCACCCGCGAAGCCTAACCCTCCGCCATTAAAAAACCCGGCCGCCAGGCCGGGTTTATAGTATTAACTACTGATACCCAATCGCTGCAAAATCCCCTGAATTCCCTCGCGTAGCAGCATCGCTGCCAGCTTCTCCTGTTCCTCATGGCTCAACTGCTGCAATGAAGTCACTAAAAGTGCGGGAAGAGAATTTTGATTGACGCGGTACTGGGCATTAGGCTCTGCAGCATGACGTGTCGATTTCAAAAAGAGCTTTACGCGTTCATCAATATGAATCATGCGTGCTTTTCCACCTTGAACACCGGGTTTCGGTGCGGTCGTCCAAGCCTCTTTCTTCACCCATTTATTTATGGTCTGTCTGCTAAAACCTGTTTGCTGTGCCAGTTCTTCCGGCGTTAACCAATCCTTTTTCACTTTACCATCCCTTTTGCCGAATAAAGTCATTGTGCATATTACAACAATTCATCACATGAACAACTAACACAAATTACTAACTCTGGCAGAACGAAGAGTAAAAAAGTCGAGAAGGATCTGAAATACCCCTGCATAAGCAGGGGATAGCACGATTAGCGGGAAGTCGAGCTTGCTGGCTGCGGTGCACGAAATGCAACAAAGTAGGCCAGACCCACAAAAATAGCACCGCCGACGGCGTTACCAAGGAATACCGCAATAAAGTTTGGCAGGTATTCGCCCCAGCTCAGGTAACCGGCAAAAATGGCCGCAGGAACGATAAACATGTTCGCGACAACGTGCTGGAAGCCAATAGCCACAAACGCCATCACCGGGAACCACATGCCAAAGATTTTGCCCACCACGTCTTTACTGGCAAAAGCCAGCCAGGTCGCCAGGCAGACCAACCAGTTACAGCCCACGCCGGAGATAAACGCGTGCATGAAATCGGCGTTAACTTTGGCGCTGGCAATAGCGACGGTTTTTTTCAGGTAGTCACCTTCGGTCATGCCCAGCATATGGCCAAAGAACCAGGCGATAGCCACGCTGCCAATAAAGTTAGCAACGGTGACCCAGAACCAGTTACGCATGACGCTCAGCGCACTGATTTGACGTGCGAACCAGGCGACGGGCATCACCATCATATTTCCGGTCAGCAGTTCACCGCCCGCCAGCACGGTGATAATAATCCCCACCGGGAATACCGCTGCGCCCAGCAGGGTGCCAAAAGAGCCCCACTCTGCCGGAAGCTGGTTAACGACGTGAATATAGAGCAGGAAACCGAATGCAATAAACGCACCGGCAAGAAAACCAAGGATCAGTAATGAGGAAACCGGGGTGCGGCTTTTAACCACGCCAGACTCAACGGCAACGGCCGCAATTTCTTTTGGTGTGTGCAATGACATAATAACTCTGGTGGTGTAGTGACAAAAAGGGCCGGATTCTGCGGGCGGTTAAATACGCTTGTATCCAGCGCACAAGGGGATCCGGCAACAAAAAAACGCCGCAGTTTTGCACGCTCAATTAACAAAAACAAGTAGCTTTTAGGAGTGTTTTAACCTGCGCTTAACAGAAAAAGTGCTCAGGCAGATATAGAGGCATGAGACCGCCGCAGAAAACAGAGAGTTAGCGCTTTCTTGCCCGCTTTGACGGCTTTTTCAGCGATCGATCTCAGATTATCATTTTGCCGTTGACACCAACCCCACCGTTTCATATTATCCCCGCCGTCAACACGACACGGTTTTTCGGCTTGGGGGTATAGCTCAGCTGGGAGAGCGCTTGCATGGCATGCAAGAGGTCAGCGGTTCGATCCCGCTTATCTCCACCAAATCTTCACCAGCAGATTGGGTGGCACCGAAAAATCGCAGAGTTAGTAGTGGGGGTATAGCTCAGCTGGGAGAGCGCTTGCATGGCATGCAAGAGGTCAGCGGTTCGATCCCGCTTATCTCCACCAAATTCTTAATGATGTGAACAATAATCTGCTCAGGCGGATTTTTTTTCGTCTGCGTTTTATCAGGGGCAGGCAAGCCGCCCCTACAACTACCGGCCAGAAACCGCTGTCGCGGTCGGTCTGGACGTACGCCCGCCCCCTGTTTCGGCATAGCGACGCGACGAATTTTACGCCGTCAGCACGCTAAACCCATGCGTGCCGTCGCGCTCCAGCTGCGCCACCAGACCATACTCCCAATCGAGATACGCCTGCATAGCCTCGGCGGAGTTATCCGTACCCTCATAAGGGCGGCGATAGCGATCGATGCGCGGCAGCAGCAGGGCTGTTTCCCCAGCTTCCACCGGCAATCCCGCCGCCTTCCATGCCGTATTTCCGCCCTTCAGCACGATAACCGCTTTACCCGTCAGCGCTTCCAGCTGTGCCACTGCATAGCGTGCCAGCATACTGCTGCCGCAGGTCACCACGTAACGCTGCGCGGCGGGCAGAATGGCCGCCCCCTGCTGCGTCAGTGCCGAGCGCTGAAGCCAGGCCGCACCGGGAATATGCGCGTTGACGTAATTGGCGCTGGTGGTGAAATCCAGCACCTGCGTATCGCCCTCTGCAAGCCAGTTGGCCAACTGATGCGGTTCAACTTCCTGCTGAGCTGGCAGAGGTGGGATAAGCGGTGCCCAGCCGCCGCTGGCGCTGAAATCCTGCGCGCAGAGGTCGTCCAGCACCCACACCTGCCAGCCCAGCTGTGCCAGCCACGAGCCGGTGCTGTTGGCACGCACGCCGTCATCGTCGATTAGCACAATCCACGCGCCGCGCACGCTGGCATAGTGGTCCGTCTCCTGCACCAGCTGGCCACCGGGCACATGACGGCTGCCCGGCAGATGGCCGTGTTCGTATTCGCTGGCGGCGCGCACATCAAACAGATATACGCTGTGCTGCTGCTGGCGCTGCCACAGCTGTACTTCTTTCAGCGTGGTGCGCTGCACGCCGGCTTTATCTGCCAGCGTCCTCGCCTGGCGCGCCGCCTGCACTCGCGCGGTATCGCTGGTGCCTGCATACTGGCGTGACTGTCCGTGCTCCAGCGCCAGGCCGGCCAGCGTCCAGCCGATGGTGCCGTTGCGCAGGGCGAAAAGCGGGTTACGCACGCCGGCGTTGACCAGCGACTGCGTGCCGATAATGCTGCGCGTGCGTCCGGCGCAGTTAACAATAATAGTGGTTTCCGGTGAAGGGGCGAGATCGCGCACGCGCAGCGCCAGCTCGCCGCCCGGCACGCTGATGCTGCCGGGAATGCTCATGGTCTGGTACTCATCAAAGCGGCGCGCGTCGAGCACCACCACCGGTTTGCCGCTGCGAAGCAGTGCATCGACCTCTTCGGCACTGAGTGAAGGGGTTGCGGCGCGGCTTTCGACCAGCTCGCCAAACGCTTTGCATGGCGAATTGACGTCGATGAACAGTTCGCCTCCGGCTTCGCGCCAGCCTGCCAGATCGCCCGCCAGCAGGGCAATATCCTGATAGCCAAGCTCGTGCAGCCTGAGCGCCGCAGCCCGCGCCAGCCCGCTGCCATTGTCATACAGCGTCACCGGGGTATTCAGCCGTGGAATGCGGTTAAGGATTTCGATATCCAATTTGGAGTACGCGATATTCACCGCGAACAGCGGATGCCCGCTGGCGTAGTCGGCCTCTTCGCGCACATCGACCAGCGCCACCTCCTGGTGATTAAGCAGCGCGTGGCGCAGCTGATGATAGTCGCGGGTAAGCGGATTGAATTCAGTCATGTGAGAGATCCCAGATATTTGGTAAATGCGTGTTGTTGTAGCCGGAAATAAACGGTTTTTCACTGCCGTCATCAAGGTAGACCGCCCGGCGCACGCCGCCGATATTGCCGCCGTAGACGTGAATGCTGACCGAGGTGCGGTCACCCCAGGCATTGCTGACGCGGTGGATATCGCCCACCTGCGGCGACACCGCCTCAACCGTACCTGGCTCCAGCCGCACAGCGTGGCCGTCGGGTTGCAGGCCGCTTTCCGTCAGGCGATAGCCTTGCGAAACTTCGGCACCGCGCAGCATGCCGATCAGCCCCCAGACGCGGTGATCGTGTACCGGCGTGGTCTGGCCCGGCCCCCAGACAAAGCTCACCACCGAAAAGCGCTGCTGCGCGTCGGCATACAGCAAGTATTGCTGGTAGCGCGCGGGATCGGGCCGGGCGAACTCATCGGGCAGCCAGTCATCAACGCGCACCAGCTCTTTAAGCAGTGCACTGCCGTGCAGCAGGATCCCCTGCTGCTGAGGCTTCTCATCGAGCAGGCTCGCCAGCCCGGCGAGAAAGGTACGCAGTCGTTGTGGATTACTCATGGGGTTTCTCCCCGGCGGCGATGCGGTTGGCCGAGTCGGCCAGCGAATAATCGAAGGCGTTATGCACATCGATGGCTTTTGGCAGTACCTTATAGCGATAGAAGAAGTCCGCTGACTTTTGCAGCGTTGCCGCCAGCTGCGGATTAAAATGGGTCGGGCGGATCTGCGCGGAGGCGATCCAGCGCTGGGTAATGCTGACCGGCATGTTGAGTGATTGACTCAGTGCCTGCGCAAACTGTTGCGGATGCTGCTGTGCCCAGATTTGCGCTTTCGCCAGCCTTGCCAGCAGGTCACTAATAGCCTGGCGTTTACCGCTCTCTTTCAGCGCCTCTTCACGCGCCAGCGCATAGGAGTAACCGGAAAGAATGCCCTTGCCGCCGCCCTGCGGTACCAGCACGGCGTGGTCGACCACGATAGCGGAGGAGACATACGGCTCCCAGGTGGCCCAGGCATCAACCGATCCGGTCGCCAGCGCGGCGCGCCCGTCCACCGGCCCAAGGAAGCGCATCGTGACATCCTGCGGTTTCAGTCCGGCACGCTCCAGCAGGCCAAGCAGCAGAAAGTGCCCCCAGCCGCCGCGATTGACCGCAATCTGCTTACCTTTCAGATCTTGCAGGCTGTGGATGCCGCTGCCGGGGCGGGCCAGCAGGGCGATGCTGTCGGCGTTATTCTGCCAGGCACCGACCGCTTTCACCGGCGCGCCGGCGGCATAGACGAACAGAAACGGCAGGTCGCCGGTAAAGCCAACGTCAAGCGCTCCGGCATTGAGCGCTTCCTGCACCGGCGCACCGGAATCAAACGAGCTGAGCTTGAGCTCGTAAGGCAGATTATTGAGCTGTCCCGAGGCGCGCAGCGAGATAAAGCGGTCGCCTTTGACATCGCCCAGCCGCAGCGTGACTTTTTCCGCCGCCAGTGCCGAGGTCGCCACCGCCGCCAGCAGCAGGGCGTAAAGTGCATGACGTCTCATCAGGCGCTCCTTGCCACGCGGCGAGCCGCCACTTTTTCCCGCGTCAGGGGGATCAGCTCGCGGCCATACTCCAGCGCGTCATTGAGCGGGTCGAAGCCGCGTATCAGCACGCTCTCAATGCCGAGATCGTAATATTTGAGTAGCGCATCAGACACCTGATCCGGCGTGCCGACCAGGGAGGTGGAGTTATAGCCGCCGCCGACCAGCTGTGCGATGCCGGTCCACAGCACGCTGTCGAGACGCTCACCTTCACTGGCGGCGGCCATCAGGCGCTGCGCCCCCACGCTTTGCGGCTTGGTGGAGCCAAAATTGTGGCCGCTCTCATGCAGCCTTTTGCGCGCCTCTTCGCGGATATATTCCGCTTTCTCCCAAGCTTCTTTTTCCGTGGCGGCAATAATCGGGCGGAAGGAGATATTAAAACCGATCTTACGCCCGTGGCGGGCGGCCGCGGCGCGCACGGTGCGCACGGTTTCCGCTGCGCCTTTCAGCGGCTCTCCCCAGAGCGCAAACACATCGGCGTGACGAGCTGCCACGGCGATCGCTTCGTCGGAGGAACCGCCAAAATAGATCGGCAGCTTACCCTGCACGGGCTTTACCGCCGAAAATGCCTGCTCCGCCTGATAATACTCGCCCTGATGATCGTAAGGCTGCGCGGAGGTCAGGCTGCTGTTCAGCACGCTGAGGAAGTCGTCGGTGCGCGCATAGCGCTGGGTTTTATTCAGATAGTCACCGTCGCGGCGCTGCTCGGCATCGCTGCCGCCGCTGATGATATGCACCGCCAGGCGGCCGTCGGTTAACTGGTCAAGCGTCGCCAGCTTGCGCGCCGCCAGCGTTGGCGAGACGAAGCCGGGACGATGCGCCAGTAAAAACTTCAGCGTTGAGGTACTGGCCGCCGCATGGGCGGTGACCAGAAAACCGTCCGGTTGATCGGACCAGTAGCCGATCAGAATGCGGTCAAACCCCGCGTCTTCGTGGGCGCGGGCGAAGTCGGCAATGTACTGTTTGTTAAACACCGGGCCGCTGGCGCTAAGGGTTTCCGAGGCCAGGCGGTGGCCAATCATACCGAGGAACTGAATGCTCATGCTGTGCTCTCCATGGTGAACGCCGCGCACTGGCGGGGTGAGAGCCAACCCTAAAGCTGAAAACACTATGTGTGAAATTCATAATTCTTCGTTGTTAATATAAAAATCAGCAATGCTCGCTGAGGCCAAATCCAGCCGCCAGCGTCGTGGCGAACAGATTGACGGCGGCCTGGTGGCTGGCCGGGAGCGCCGGATGCACCAGCCACAGCTCGCTTTGCGGGCTGAAGTCCTGCAGCGGGACTTCCCGCACCCGCTGCTGATTTGCGGCACGCGGCAGCAGCATGCGTGGCAAAATGCCCAGCCCGCTGCCCCCGGCAATTAACCCCAGCTGCAGCGCGGTGCCCTGAACTTCCATATTCAGCTGAAGCGGCAACCCCTGGTCCGCCAGCGCGCGGGCAATTGTGGCACGAAAACCGCAGCCGTCCGGATTGAGGATCCAGCCCCGGGCATAGCACTGCGCCAGCGTGCGCGGCAGCGGCTGTCCATCATCGGCGGCCACCACCACCAGCGGCACGGCGCCCAGACCGCGCGCCTGCAATCCACCGGCAAAGACTTTCCCCGTCGGGAACAGCAGCAGGGCGGCATCCAGCTGGGCCTGATCCAGCTGCTGCAGTAGCTGATTACCCCAGCCGCTGCTCAGGCGTGGCTGTAAATCGGGGTAGCGCTGCTGCACGGCGGCCAGCACCGGAAGCAGGCTATCATCGGTCAGACTGTGCGGCAGGCCAAAGCGCAGCACGCCCTGCGGGGCGGCATCACCAGAGACCAGCTGCGTCAGGGCCTCTACTTCAGCGGCGATACGCTTGCACTGCTGATACACCAGCAGGCCAAGCGCGGTCGGTTTCAGCGGTTTGGTCTGGCGGTCCAGCAGCAGCACGCCGAGCGCCTCCTCAAAGTTTTGCACCCGTCGCGTCACGGCAGGCTGAGTCAGCCCGAGTCGGCTGGCGGTCTGCTGCGTGGACTGCAGCTGCACAAGGGTGACAAAGGCGTGAAGATCTTCCAGTTTCATCGCAGTTTTCCAGCAGTAAAAAACGTCAGCATAATGGCCCGTTGCGGAATTTAATATGCTCATTATGCATATTTATTGCCGATAAAATGCGTTCAGATTATAAACAGCGCGGTGCTAGTCTCAGTTTTTTCCTCTTGTTGAGACACCCGATGAAATCACGCTATCTGCTTCCTGTTTCCCTGCTGCTGGCCGCCATCAGCTCCACCAGCTTTGCCGCCACGCTGTCGGTCGGCGATCAGCGCGGCAATGCCCGTGCCATCCTTGAAGCCGCTGGCGAGCTGAACAGTCTGCCGTATACGCTCGACTGGCACGAATTTGCCAATGCCGCTCCGCTGCTGGAAGCGATGCGCGCCGGCTCGATTGATGCCGGTTCGGTCGGCGATGCACCGCTCACTTTTGCCGTGGCCGCCGGCCTGGATGCCAAAGGCATTCTTGCCACTCAGTATGCGGGTAACGCGATTATCGTCAAAAAGGGCAGTGCTATCACCACGCCACAGCAGCTGGCGGGCAAGCGCATTGCCACCGTCAAAGGTTCGTCGGGCCATAATCTGGCGCTGCAGGTACTGGAACGCGCTGGCGTCGCGGTCAAAGCGGTCAATTTTGTGTTCACGACCCCGGCAGAGGCCACGCTGGTGCTGGATCAGGGCGGGGTGGATGCGGTTTCCACCTGGGAGCCTTACGTCTCGTTCGCCACCCAGCAGTCCGGCGCGCAGATTATTGCTGACGGCAAAGATTACCCGGCGCTCAACTACCTGGTCGCCAGCAACAGCGCGATTGCCGCCAGGCGCAGCGAGCTGTCGGACTTCAGCCAGCGGCTGACGCGCGCACGGGCCTGGGGGGCACAGCATCCGCAGGAGTACGCCGCGTCAATTGCTAAGCTGCTGCGCATCCCGCAGGAAGTCGCGCTGCAAAAGGTGAAGCGTGAGATCAACACGGTGGTCAGCGATAAGGCGCAGGTGCTGGCTATCCAGCAAAATACCGCTGATTTCTACGCGAAAAATGGCCTGATCCCGAAACCGCTCAAGGCCGAATCGTTTATCGATCTCTCCTTATCGGCGGGGAAATAGTTATGCACCTGGCACTCTACCTGAGCGACACCGGGCTGCATGCGGGCGGCTGGCGCCATCCTGACGCCGAAAACCCGGACCCGATGCAGCTGGAAACCTGGCTGAAGCTGGTGCAGAAGGCCGAGGCAGCAAAATTCGACTTCGCCTTTATTGCCGATAAGCTGTCGATCGATGATATCTACGGTGCGGACATCGCCACTACCGTGCAGTATCGTCCCGGCTATGCGCGCCCGGAACCGATGGCGCTGCTGACCGCGCTCAGCCTGTTCACCCGCCGCATCGGGCTGGGGGGCACGCTGTCGACCACCTATGGCGAACCGTTTCACGCGGCGCGCACGCTGGCGACCCTCGATCACTTCAGCCACGGGCGCGCCGCCTGGAATGCGGTGACGTCGACTAACGACGGCGAAGCGCACAACTTCAGCCGCCAGCAGCTGCCCCCGCACGGCGAACGCTATCAGCGCGCGGCCGAGTTTATCGACGCGGTGCAGCTGCTGATGGCGAGCTGGCAACCCGGCGCGCGCGTGGCTGATAAAGCCAGCGGGGTGTATGTCGATGCCAGCAAGGTCAGCTACAGCCATTTCCACGGCGAACATTTTCAAATCAAAGGTCCGCTGACGGTCAGCCAGCCGCCGCAGGGCAGGCCGGTGCAGATCCTTGCGGGCGTCTCGGCGGATTTCCAGCAGGTGGCGACCCGGCTGGCGGAGGTGATCTTCACCGTGCAGCCCGAGCTGGCGCGCGCGCAGCTGTTCTATCAGCAGTTCAAACAGCAGATGGCCCTGCACGGTCGCCCGCCCGCCGCCTGCAAAGTGCTGCCGGGAATTATGCCAGTGGTGGCCGCCACGCAGCGGGCGGCTGAAGAGAAACGCCGTGAGCTGGACGAACTGGTTAACCCGCTGGCGGGCCTAAGCTTTATGTCTGCCAGCATGAATTACGATCTGTCACAGCATGACCCTGATGAGCTGTTCCCGGATATCTTTGCGCAGATCAGCGGCAGCAAAGGGCGCTTTGAATATGTGATCAGGCAGGCGCGGCAGGAAGGGAAGACGCTGGCGCAGGTGGCAAAAACCTACGCCGCCAGTGCCTCATTCCCGCTGCTGGTGGGCACACCACGCTCGATAGCTGACGAGATGATTCGCTGGGTAGAGGAGAGGGCCTGCGATGGATTTGTGCTGATGCCGGCCGATATGCCTGCGTCACTGAATGATTTTGCCGATTACGTGGTGCCGGAGTTACAGCGGCGCGGGGCCTTTAGAAAGGAGTATCAGGGGGAAACGCTGCGCGAGCACCTGGCGGTACCGTTGTGAATCGAAGGGGGATTTGGCACAGGGCTGACCTTTTTTTCGGTCAGCCCGCAAACCTATTACAGCACCAGACCCGTAATCGAGGCTGACAGCACGCTGACCAGCGTTGAGCCGTACAGCAGCTTCAGGCCAAAGCGGGAAACCACGTTGCCCTGCTCTTCATGCAGGCCTTTGATGGCACCCGCCACGATACCGATCGAGGAGAAGTTAGCAAACGATACCAGGAACACCGACAGGATGCCTTCACCACGCGGTGACAGCGTACCGGCGATTTTTTGCAGATCCATCATTGCCACAAACTCGTTTGATACCAGTTTGGTCGCCATGATGCTGCCGACCTGCAGCGCTTCATGAGCCGGCACGCCCATCACCCACGCGAACGGGAAGAAGACATAGCCAAGAATGCCCTGGAAGCTGATACCGAAAATAAAGTCGAACAGCGCGTTAATCCCGGAGATCAGGGCGATAAAGCCAATCAGCATCGCTGCCACGATCACTGCCACTTTGAAACCGGCGAGGATATATTCGCCCAGCATCTCGAAGAAGCTCTGTCCCTGATGGGTATTCCCCAGCTTGAGGTCTTCTTCGCTATCAACGCGGTACGGGTTGATCAATGACAGCACGATAAAGGTGCTGAACATGTTGAGTACCAGCGCGGCGACCACATACTTTGGCTGCAGCATTGTCATGTAGGCGCCGACAATCGACATTGAAACGGTCGACATCGCGGTCGCTGCCATGGTGTACATGCGGCGTTCGGACATTTTTCCAAGGATATCTTTATACGCAATAAAGTTTTCTGACTGTCCCAAAATCAGAGAACTGACGGCGTTGAAAGACTCCAGTTTGCCCATACCGTTGATTTTTGACAGCACGGTACCGATGGCACGGATGACGATGGGCAAAATGCGGAAGTGCTGCAGGATGCCGATCAGCGCAGAGATAAAGACGATAGGGCACAGCACATTAAGCCAGAAGAAGGCCAGACCTTTATCGCTCATATTACCAAAGACGAAGTTGGTCCCTTCCGCCGCGTACTTCAGTAATTTTTCGAACAGATTTGAGAACCCCTGGACGAAGCCGAGACCCACTTCCGAGTTCAGGAAGAACCAGGCGAGGGCGACTTCAATCACCAATAGCTGTATGACAAAGCGGACACGGATGTTTTTACGGTCACGGCTGACTAACAAGGCCAGCAGAGTCACCACCACCAGTGCCAAAGCAAAGTGAAGAATGCGGGACATATTTGCTCCAAATTTGAGGGCTGTTATATTTCGTTGCACATTCTATGTAACAGGAACCGGAAAAACGAGATCTATGCCTCAATATAACAATTCCCTATTGCAGCAGATTACAGAAAAGCTTGAGGCGTCACAGGTTTTCACTCTTTTTTAACAGCTTACGCGTAAAGTTGCGCTTACCGACCTCTTTATTAAAACAATCCTGGCTGAATTGCGATGAAAAAATCACCGCACAAGTGGTAAGTGAATGCCAGATACCCTACAGTGAAAAAGGTTGCTCATTTTTTGGCGTTGCCGTACTTTATCTAAAAGTATAGCCATTGCTATAACTCATAGCGCTGGCTATCACAGCGATAAAGATAACCACTTTAAATGCACTTGATAATCATTATCACTTAAAGGCATGATAATTGTCAGGTGTTTAGCAGCAGGGGTAACAGCTATGTCGGAAAGCCGCACTGCGGAGCAGAACGTCCGCAGTAGTCGTAAAATCAAATTTGCCTTGATGGGGCCAGCCTTTATTGCGGCGATTGGCTATATCGACCCCGGCAACTTCGCCACCAATATCCAGGCAGGTGCCTCTTACGGTTACACCCTGCTGTGGGTCGTTGTCTGGGCCAACATCATGGCGATGGTGATCCAGCTGATGTCTGCCAAGCTGGGTATCGCTACAGGCAAAAATCTGGCCGAGCATATCCGCGATCGTTTTCCGCGCCCGGCGGTGTGGTTTTACTGGGTGCAGGCGGAAATTATCGCCATGGCAACCGACCTCGCCGAGTTTATCGGCGCGGCGATAGGCTTCAAGCTGGTGTTTGGCGTCAGCCTGTTGCAGGGGGCGATGCTCACCGGTGTGGCAACGTTTCTGATCCTGATGCTGCAAAGCCGTGGTTCAAAGCCGCTGGAGTTGGTGATCGGTGGCCTGCTGCTGTTTGTCGCGGCGGCCTATGTGATTGAGCTGTTTTTCTCGCAGCCGAAGGTGGTCGACCTGCTGCAGGGTATGGCGGTGCCATCACTGCCAACCGCAGATGCCGTGCTGCTGGCGGCGGGGGTGCTTGGCGCGACCATTATGCCGCACGTCATCTACCTGCACTCCTCGCTGACGCAGAACAGCAGCGATGGCGGTACGCGGGAGCAGCGCTACTCTTCAACCAAGCTGGATGTGGCGATTGCCATGACTATCGCCGGCTTTGTGAATCTGGCGATGATGGCCACGGCGGCTGCCGCATTCCACTTTAGCGGCCACAGCGGGATTGCCGATCTCGACCAGGCGTATCTGACGCTGGACCCGCTGTTAGGTAAAGCCGCCGCGCTGGTGTTTGGCCTTAGCCTGCTGGCAGCAGGATTGTCCTCTACCGTGGTCGGCACCATGGCCGGGCAGGTGGTGATGCAGGGCTTTATCCACTTCCATATTCCGCTGCTGGTGCGCCGCGTGATCACCATGCTGCCCTCCTTTATTGTGATTATGGCAGGCTGGGAACCCACGCGGATACTGGTGATGAGCCAGGTACTGCTCAGCTTCGGTATTGCGCTGGCGCTGGTGCCTCTGCTGGCCTTTACCGGCAACCGTGAGCTGATGGGGGATATGGTGAACTCGCGCCTGATGCAGAACGTTGGCCGCCTGATCGTCGCGGTTGTGGTGGTGCTGAATGGGTATCTGCTGGTATCGATGGGGATGAATTTGTAAAAAACCGGGCGGGGCATGCCGCCGCCCCTACGCTTAACGTTATGCATGCGGCCTATGCCGCAGCATTCAAATGGATGTTTTTCGTAGGGGTCAGGCATGCCTGACCCGCCAGGATGGTTACCAACGGTCGTGGCCGTGATGGCGACCGTGGTCGTGACGCCATTCACGATGGCGCTCGTGGTCGCGCCAGCGGCGCTCCCTTTCCCTTTCATGATGTCGGCGCTCTGCTTCATGGCGTCGCCACTGCTCGTGTCGCCACCAGCGCCCTTCATTGTAGCGATAATTATTACGCCACCAGTGGTTGTCGCGCCAGCGGCCGCCGTCCCAGTAGCGTCCGCGATCGTCGCGGTCGCCCAAATGCAGCGTCACTCCCGGGGCTAAAGTAATACGTGCGCTGTCGGCATAAGCTGTGTGTACCGCCAACGGGGACAAACTTGCCAATAAAGTGGCAACAAGCAATAAGCGTTTCATATTATCTCCTTTATCAGCGGTCTGCCTTCACCGCTGTAGCAGCACAATATAACGAGATTGCTGGCTTAACGCCTGGTGAATTCTGATAAACGCGCAAAAACGGCGAATTGGGATTTTTCTGCAGGGGGGAAGGGGGCAATTCTCGTTGGGGCCGACCCTCTCTTCCGGTCGGCCCGCATGGTGGGATTAAGCCAGAATTGACTCTATACGGGCTAACTCATCTGCGCTGAAGTCACGCTTGTTGAGCATCTGCACCGCATCATCAATCTGCGCAGTTTTACTGGCGCCAATCAGCACCGAGGTGACGTGGCCGCCGCGTAAAACCCACGCCAGCGCCATCTGCGACAGCTTTTGCCCGCGCTGCTGCGCCAGCGCATTCAGGCGCTGAACCTTCTCCATTTTCTCCGGCGTCAGCTGATCGCTGCTGAGGAAACGGCTGCCGCTGGCGGCACGGGAATCTTCCGGGATGCCGTTGAGATAGCGGTCGGTCAGCACACCACCGGCCAGCGGGGAGAAGGCAATGCTGCCCACACCCTTTTGCGCCAGCACATCCAGCAAGCCACCTTCCGGTGCGCGCTCAAACATCGAATATTTCGGCTGGTGGATCAGGCACGGCGTGCCGAGATCCTGCAAGATAGCAATCGCCTGCGCGGCCAGCTCTGCCGGGTAGTTGGAAAGCGCCACGTACAGCGCTTTGCCCTGGCGCACCAGATGGTCAAGCGCTGCCATGGTCTCTTCCAGCGGCGTTTCCGGATCCGGGCGGTGATGGTAGAAGATATCCACATACTCCAGCCCCATGCGTTGCAGGCTCTGATCCAGGCTGGAAATCAGGTATTTGCGCGAACCCCAGTCGCCATAAGGTCCTGGCCACATGGTGTAACCCGCCTTGCTGGAGATCACCAGCTCATCGCGATACGGGCGAAAATCTTCGCGCAGAATCCGGCCAAAATTCTCCTCGGCCGAGCCGGGAGGCGGACCGTAATTATTGGCCAGATCAAAATGGGTGATACCGTTATCAAAAGCATGGCGCAGCAGGTCACGACTGTTATCCACGCGCGTGCTGTCGCCAAAGTTGTGCCATAAACCCAGCGAAATTGCCGGGAGTTTCAGGCCGCTGCGCCCGCAGCGGTGGTAGGTCATTTTCTCATAACGCTGGGCATCTGCTTGATAAACCATGAGTAAATCCTGTTATTGAAACGGTAAGGACGCGGGATAGCATAGCAGTGTATACGGTTACACTAAGTGAAAGAGCGGGATGGATCGCAACTTAAAGATAAATCTTAACGGCGTAACGATCTGTTGCCACGCGGTCAAAGGAGTTTCCTATAACAGAGTGAAAATAATCGCTAATACTCAATTCATACCGCCATGAGGAGCCGAATGATGAGCAGTTATACCGTTGGGGATTATCTTCTTACGCGTTTAAATGAGATCGGTATCGATCATCTGTTCGGCGTGCCCGGGGACTACAACCTGCAGTTTCTTGACCACGTTATCGACCATCCGCGTCTTGCCTGGGTGGGCTGTGCCAACGAGCTTAATGCCGCCTATGCGGCGGATGGTTATGCCCGCTGCCGCGGGGCAGCGGCGTTATTGACCACTTTTGGCGTGGGTGAACTGAGCGCCATCAATGGCGTGGCGGGCAGCTATGCCGAGTATCTGCCGGTAGTGCATATCGTTGGCGCGCCCTCACAAACCTCACAGAATAAGGGTGAGCTGCTGCACCACACGCTGGGCGATGGCGACTTCCGCCACTTTATGCGTATGCATCAGGAAATTTCCGTCGCCAGCAGCGTGCTGACGGCAGAGAACGCGGCCGCAGAGATTGACCGGGTGCTGATTGCCGCGCTGACCGGGTATCGCCCGGTCTATCTGCTGCTGGCGACCAACGTGGCAGAAAGCCCGCTTTCACCGCCTTCAACCCCGCTATTGCTGCCCGTCACTAACAACAGCACGCAGCGGGCGGCCTTTGCCGATGCCGCAGAGCTGAAGCTGGCCCCGGCCGCCAGCGTGGCGCTGCTGGCTGACTTCCTCGCCGATCGTGCCGGGCAGCAGCAACCGCTGGTGCGCTGGCTGCGCGAGGTGCCGATGCCATTTGCCACGCTGCTGATGGGAAAAAGCCTGCTGCCGGAAACGCTGCATGGTTTTGCCGGCACCTATGCCGGGGCCTCCAGTGCGCCACACACTCGACAGGTGATCGAGCAGAGCGACGTGCTGATTACCGTGGGGGTAATGTATACCGATACCATTACCGCTGGCTTTACTCAGCAGATCGACAGCGCAAAAACCATTGACGTCGGGCTATATCGCAGCCGCATCGGTGACCAGACGTTCGAGCTGCCCATGGCGACTGCGCTGGAAGTGCTGCACCAGCTGGCACGTAAGCATGGTGCAGGCTGGCAGCGCGCCATTGTTGCGCCGCCGCAGCTGGAAGGGGACTGCTCAGACAATCTGACGCAAAACAGCTTCTGGCCGCTGATTCAGGCGTTTCTGCGCCCCGGGGATATTATTCTGGCCGATCAGGGAACGGCGGCATTCGGTGCGGCCTCTCTGCAACTGCCACCGGGTGCCCGCCTGCTGGTTCAGCCACTGTGGGGATCGATCGGCTACACATTACCGGCGGCTTTTGGCGCGCAAACGGCAGAGCCTGCCCGCCGCGTGGTGCTGATAATCGGTGACGGTTCGGCCCAGCTGACGGCGCAGGAGATAGGATCGATGCTGCGCGATGGGCAAAAACCGGTGATTTTCCTGCTCAATAATGATGGCTACACCGTCGAGCGTGCCATCCACGGCGCAGAGCAGCGCTATAACGATATCGCTCACTGGGACTGGACGCGGCTGCCGCAGGCGCTGAACGTCGATTGTCAGGCCCAGAGCTGGCGCGTAACGCAAACGGTGCAGCTGCAGGAAGTGATGAAGCTGCTGGAGGGGAACTCGCGCCTGTCGCTGGTGGAAGTGGTGCTGCCGCAGCAGGACATTCCGCCGCTGCTGGCCGCCGTCACCCAGGCGCTGCATCAGCGTAACAGCAGCTAAACTGCCATTTAGTGCGCAATTCAGACTGTTGCCCGTGGGCAAAAAGCACTAACCCCGTTAAGGTAACGCTCGCGTAGGTTTTACTTCCGCTGATCGTTGTCGTTTTAACGGGGGGAATTTATAGTGTGTCTAATTGACGTAAGTGGAGCAAAACAATAATGACTAAGTATGCTTTGGTAGGTGATGTCGGCGGCACCAATGCGCGCCTGGCACTGTGTGAAGTTGAGACCGGTGCTATTTCACAAGCCAAAACGTTCCCCACGACAGATTATGCCAGTCTGGAAGCGGTGATCCGCGCTTATCTGGATGAACAGCAGCAGGACATTAAGCATGGCTGTATTGCCATCGCCTGCCCAATCACGGAAGACTGGGTCGAAATGACCAACCATGACTGGGCATTTTCCACCAGTAAAATGAAAGCCAGCCTGGCCTTCGAGTCGCTGGAGATCATCAACGATTTTACCGCCGTGTCGATGGCGATCCCGATGCTGTCGCCTGACGACGTGCTGCAGTTCGGCGGCGAACCGGCAGTGCAGGATAAGCCGGTTGCCGTGTATGGCGCGGGCACCGGGCTCGGCGTGGCGCATCTGGTCCACGTGGATAAGCGCTGGGTGAGCCTGCCGGGCGAGGGCGGCCACGTTGATTTCGCGGCTAACAGCGACGAAGAAGATATGATCCTTGAGGTGCTGCGCGCTGAACTCGGCCACGTTTCCGCCGAGCGTATTCTCTCCGGCGGCGGGCTGGTAAACCTGTATCGGGCGATTGTTAAATCAGATGACCGGGAGCCAGAAAACCTCAAGCCGCGCGATGTCAGCGAGCGGGCGCTCAACGGCAGCTGCACCGACTGCCGCCGCGCGCTGTCGATGTTCTGCGTCTGCATGGGCCGTTTTGGCGGTAACCTGGCGCTGAACCTCGGCACTTTTGGCGGCGTGTATATCGCCGGGGGCATCGTGCCGCGTTTCCTGGAGTTCTTTAAAGCTTCCGGGTTCCGTGCGGCGTTTGAAGATAAAGGACGCTTCCGCGACTACACCTCGCGCATTCCGGTCTTCATGATCACTCACGATCAGCCGGGCCTGCTGGGCGCGGGCGCGCACCTGCGTCAGACCCTGGGCCGCGTGCTGTAATCTCCCTGCTGTTGCGGCGCTACAGCCGCATCAGCTGGCGAAACTCCTTCACCTTGCTGCGGCTGACCGGAACCTGAAACTCCATATCGCGCAGCTTGAGAATATAGGTGTTGTTAAACCACGGCTCAATCTCGCGGATCTTACTCAGGTTCACGCAGTATGAGCGGTGGCAGCGAAAGAAATACGCCTCCGGCAGGCGACTGCAAAACTCGGTGATATTCATCGACATCACATACTCTTCCCGCCGCGTATAGACAAACGTCAGCTTTTCATGGGCTTCGGCGTAATAGATATCGTTGATATCGGTGACGATGATGCGTTCGTCCTTCACCAGATTAATGGTGTACGCAGCAGGGCGTGCCGCCGTGCTGCTGAGCTGTGCGCTGCTCTGCGCATGGTTTTCCAGCTTGCGCAGCAGAGTAACGATGCGCATCTCAGAATAGGGCTTGAGGATGTAGTCAAATGCTTCCAGTTCAAACGCATCCACCGCGTGCTCTTTGTAGGCGGTAATAAACACGATCAGCGGCTTGCTGGCGAACTTACTGATGTTCTGCGCCAGCAGCATGCCGTCCAGCGACGGAATATTGATATCGAGAAATATCACGTCCACCTGGTGACTCTGCAGGTACTTCAGCACGTCGAGGCCGTCATCAAAGGTGGCTTCAATGGTAATGCTGCTGTGCTGGCGGATCAGCCAGCTCAGCTCCTGCTGGGCAAGAAATTCATCTTCAACGATTATTGCTTTCACATCGGTTTCCCATCTCAGGCAGTCAATGAAACACTCTGGTTTTCCGGCAACAGGGCGCCGTTCTTACTGATGTAGAAGGCGATTTCGGTACCCGGATTAAAACGGTGGATATGCAGCCCCTCGCCGTACAGCAGTTTCACCCGATGATGCACGTTCAGCAGGCCGATCTTGTTGCCCGGCATTTCGTTGCGCTTCACGCGCGCCATCACCTCTTCGCTAATGCCGTTGCCGGTGTCGCGCACCGCAATACGCACCCGATGGCCCTGATCCTTAATGCTCAGCGTCACCACGCCTTTACCCCGGCAGGGATGGATGCCGTGGACAATGGCGTTTTCCACCAGCGGCTGGATCAGCAGGCTGGGCAGCGGGCAGTTGACCTCTTCATCGATATCGTAAATCACCGTCAGCTTGTCGCCGAAGCGCGCCTGCTCAATGGCGATATAATCTTTCACCTGATACAGCTCTTTTTTGATGTCGATGGTTTCATCGTCATTCAGTTCGAGGTTATAGCGCAGATAGCGGGAAAGATTGGTAATCAGCTGGCGCGCAGTATCGGGATTAATACGAATAGAGGAGGAGATGGCATTCAGCGCGTTGAACAGGAAATGTGGGTTAATCTTGCTTTGCAGGGCGCGCAGCTCCGCCTTGTTAGCCATTTCGCGCAGCTGCTCGGCGCGTGATACTTCCAGCTGGGTGGAGATAATTTGCGACAGCCCGACTGCCATCTCTTTCAGCGACCAGGTAATGCGGTGCGCGTGGCGATAGTAAATCTTCAGCGTGCCGGTCACTTCGCCTTTTTCCCACAGGGGGATGACAATCATCGAGTGAATTTCCGGGGTGCGGTGCGCCTCATCATTATTTTTAATGATGATTTTACCCTCTGAGATCGCCGCCAGCGTGGTCGGGCTGATGCCGTCATCGCCGTCACGATAGTTGCCTTCGCCCACGCCAACGTAGGCGAGGATCTGGCGGGTATTGGTCATCGCCACCGCATCGGCGTTGATATCGCTGCGGATGATGTCACACACCAGGCGCAGCGACTGGCTGTTGACCTGGCGGAACAGCGGCAGGGTTTTATTGGCAATATCCAGCGCCAGCTTCGCCTGGCGGGCGGCAATTGCCTCTTTTTCCCCCTCTACGCTCTGCACCAGCAGCACGATCAGGCCGATGCTGACCGCGCCGAGGATCATTGGAATGGCAATCTCAGAGACGATATCGACGCCCAGTGAGGTCGGTGACGCCCACAGCACAATCAGCACCATGGTCAGCGTTTCACAAGCCATCCCGCCGATAATGCCGATGCTCCATCGCTTCTCTTTCACCACTTTGAGATTGATCCAGCCGGAGACGATCCCGGCGGCAATGCTGGTGATCAGGCACGGCACCGAAGTCACGCCGTCAATGTCGATCAGGAAGCGGTGCAGCCCGGCAATCACCCCGGTAGCGATGCCGACCCACGGACCAAACAGGATGCCGCCGGACATAATGGCGATGGTGCGCACGTTGACCAGCGACCCTTCAACATTGATGCCGGTCCAGGTGCTGAACAGCGCAAACAGCGAGAAAATAGCGGTCACCGCCAGCAGCTCCTGGCGCGAGTGTTCGTCCTTCTGCAACAGCTGCCGGAAATGGCGGGTACGGGTAATAAAGAACAGGCAGATAAGCATCAGCGCTGCGCGATCAAACACGGCGAGCAACATCTCAAACATCGAATGCACGGGCGCCTCGGCTGGCGGAAAACAGTGGCGCTATGATAGGGAAAGCGGGCGGGATGTGCCAGGGATCACCGCGTGGCAATCGGTTAATCCCGGCCTGGATCAATTTTTCCCGCATAAACGGGGGACCTTTTTTCGATCGCCCCGCAGGTTTACTCCAGCATCTGCTGCTTGCCCAATGGCGTCAGATCCTGCGCGGTGGCGCGCCCGACGAAATCGACTTCGAAATCGTCGGCGGCGAAATCCGGTGGCGAACGCCCCTCAACGAAGGCGGGCCACTGGCGCTGTAAATAGGCGACATTTTTCTCGCACCACGGCGCGGCGGCAATGTACATCACGTTGCTGTCGAACTCGCCCTGATGCTCATTTTCCACGGCGTGAACCACGTCGCAATGCCAGAACACCGTGTCGCCCGCTTCCATATCGGGAATAGAGGAAAAACCCTCAAGTAAAAGAGGATGGAACTTCTCGCTAACCGATAAAGCGCGCCCCGGAGCGGCACCGCACAGGTCATCCTCCGCGACATCATCCTGCAGCGCGCGCAGTAAAATCCACGCCATGGCGTTGGCGATCGGCAGCAGCTGCAGGGTGCCGCCGTGCTTGCGCTGCGGCGTCAGCGCCGTCCAGCCCTGGAAAGTGCGAAACATCGAGCAGACGGCAGGGGAGGGAAATTCGCGTACTTCGCAGCGTTTCTCGGCGTCAAACGGATTGTACTGCTGCCAGTTGCCGCTAAACACGTGTCGGTAAACGTGACGGAAGTTCTCATCCAGCCAGCGCTCCAGCGACCCGCCATCCACGTGCGGCGACAGGCCGAGTGAACCCGAGTTCGGTGGGCGGCGGCGCGTGCGGTCGGCGTAGCTGACGATGCGCGTCGGGTCGAAGTGCTGCTGGCCGTGGCTTTCGCTCTGCCACAGCGAGTTAAGGAATGCCTGCACCGCCTGCATGCGTGCATCCTGACGCGCCTCCACCTGGGGTCTGGACCAGTAAATGCCGTAGATTTGCGGCTTACCCTGCTTCAGGTCGCCAAAGTAATTGTCCTCGGCGGCATGTTCTAGCTTTTCCACAAACTGATTCTCGTCGAGGTAATCGCCAATCTGCTGGTTCCAGTCGCTGGCCTGCTGGCGCGTGAACACGCCTTTGATGACGCAGCAGCCGCGCTGGCGGATCAGATTTTTTTGCTGTTCCGTCACGCGCTGATTCAGGATATCGTTGGCCTCAAGCTGCGGTACCGGATGCTCACCGCGCTGCTGCTCATGGTTGAGCCTGGCAATCTGGCGGCGCATATCGGCATCCAGTTCGGCAAACACCTGGCGATAGTTGGGAAGCTGCTGGCGCAGCTGCGCTTTAATCTGGCGCACTGCGTCGGGAATATTGTCGATTTTGAGAGGGGCCATGGTCGTTCTCCAGTGACAAAATTGTTATCGTTTTGCTGTAGGGCAGGACGATTACACGGCCAAAAAGCGGCAGATAAAAGAGATGACTATTTTGTGGTTTTTCCCCTTTTAGTGAGCGAAACGATGCAACTCACCACGCAACGACTGGTACTGACACGGCTGAAGCCGGAAGACTGGCAGCTTTTTTTACAGGTCCACACTGACGAAACCTGCATGGAGTTTATCAGTGCGGTACCGCAGCTGGCCGATATCCGCCAGCGTTTTCAGGACCGGCTGGCGCCCTGGCAGGTGACCAGCTTTCACATGCTGTGCCTGGTTATCCGCCGCAAAGAGGACAACCAGGCGATAGGCATGATGGGGGCGAACCCGGAATGGGCTCCCCATCGGCAGGTGGAAGTGGGCTATTCGCTGCTGAGCGACTATTTCGGCCAGGGCTACGGCAGCGAAGCGCTGGGGGCGCTGTGTGACTTCCTGCTGGCGCACTGTGAGTTCCACAAGCTGAAAGCGCAGGTGGTGGAGGGCAATATCGCCTCGCGCCGGGTGCTGGAAAAAAACGGCTTCGTGCTGGAGGGGACGCTGCGGGATAATTATCTGCTGCGCGGCCAGTGGGTGAATGACTGGCTGTTTGGACGCATTAATCCGGCCAGATAAAAAATTTTATTCTGCCTCTCGACAGGTTACAGAATTGTACGTTATGGTCATTCCTCGACCACTACGGTGGTCAGCGTCGCTCGGATGGTCCGGGCGCTTACGTTAATCAGAGGTTACTATGGCTGACAATCATTCCGCTCGCCGTTTTTCCCGTATCGAACGTCTTCCCCCCTATGTATTCAATATCACTTCCGAACTGAAGATGGCCGCACGCCGTCGCGGGGAAGATATTATCGATTTCAGCATGGGCAACCCGGACGGCCCGACGCCGCCGCACATCGTGGAAAAACTCTGCACCGTGGCGCAGCGTGATGACACCCACGGCTACTCGACGTCGCGCGGCATTCCGCGCCTGCGTCGGGCGATTTCCCGCTGGTATGCCGACCGTTACCAGGTGGATATCGACCCGGAATCGGAAGCGATTGTCACCATTGGTTCCAAAGAGGGGCTGGCACACCTGATGCTGGCAACGCTCGATCACGGTGATACCGTGCTGGTGCCGAATCCGAGTTATCCCATCCATATCTACGGTGCCGTGATTGCCGGGGCGCAGGTACGTTCGGTGCCGCTGGTGGCGGGCGTGGACTTCTTCAACGAGCTGGAGCGTGCGATCCGCGAAAGCTATCCGAAGCCGAAGATGATGATCCTCGGCTTCCCGTCGAACCCCACCGCGCAGTGCGTCGAGCTGGACTTCTTTGAACGGGTCATCGCGCTGGCTAAGCAGTACAACGTGCTGGTGATCCACGACCTGGCCTACGCCGATATCGTTTACGATGGCTGGAAAGCGCCGTCGATTATGGAAGTGCCGGGCGCGCGCGACGTGGCAGTGGAGTTCTTCACGCTGTCGAAAAGCTACAACATGGCGGGCTGGCGTATCGGCTTTATGGTCGGTAATAAAGAGCTGGTGGCGGCGCTGGCGCGCATTAAGAGCTACCACGATTACGGCACCTTCACCCCGCTTCAGGTGGCCGCGATTGCCGCGCTGGAAGGGGATCAGCAGTGCGTGCGCGACATCGCCGAACAGTATAAACGCCGCCGTGATGTGCTGGTGAAAGGGCTGCACGAGGCGGGCTGGATGGTGGATAACCCGAAAGCCTCGATGTACGTCTGGGCGAAAATCCCCGATCGCTATGCGCACCTGGGTTCACTGGAGTTCGCTAAACTGCTGCTGCAGGAAGCGAAAGTCTGCGTCTCGCCGGGGATTGGCTTTGGCGATTACGGCGACACGCACGTGCGCTTTGCGCTGATAGAGAACAGCGACCGTATTCGCCAGGCAGTAAGAGGGATCAAGGCGATGTTTCGTGGAGAAGGCGTGAACTAACCAGGCTGGGGGTCAGGCGCACCTGACCCTTTTCTTTATCCGGCCAATCATTACAGCATCAGATAGAAAGTGCCAACCCAGATTAGCAGGATAAAAGAGATCCCCATAAAAGCATATTTCACTGCAAAAACCCTCTGAACACCCATGATCGAACGCTAATCTACCGCTATTTTCCGGCAAAATAAAGACGCCTGTTCTGAGACCTTTCTTACATTAATGGCTTTCCAGTTGCGGCACCACCGACATGCCAACGCGCAGCCTTGCCAGCTCAGGCTGGCCCGGTTCCAGCACGATTTTAACTGGAAGACGCTGAACCACTTTAGTGTAGTTTCCGGTCGCGTTGTCGGCGGTAATTGCGGCAAAGGTCGAGCCGGTCGCCGGTGCGATACTGTCGATATGGCCGCGCAGGGTAACTCCGGGCAGGGCATCCACCGTTATTGAAACGGCCTGGCCGTGGCTGACATGCGCCAGCTGGGTCTCAAGAAAATTGGCCACCACATAGCTCTGTTGCAAAGGCACCACCGCCAGCAGACGCGTTCCTGCCGACACCCACGCCCCCTGGCGCACCGCGCGCTGCCCTACGCTGCCGTCAATCGGTGCGGTGATGCGGGTATACGAAAGGTTAAGCTGCGCCTGATCCACGCTGGCGCGCATCGCGGCGATATCGGCCTGCGCCTGCTTCTTGCTGGCCTGCAACACGGCCACTTCCTTACGCGCGGCCAGCTCGGCCGCCTGGCTCTGCTTTACCTGCGCTGCGGCGCTTTGCATGGTGGAGCTGGATTTTTGCTGTTCATCCGCCGTTGCGGTGCCGCTTTTCAGCAGGCGGCGATAGCGCTCGGCATTCTGCCCGGCGTAGCTCAGGGTCGCCTGGCTGGCGCTGACCGCGGCGGCCGTCTGGGCGATGGTTGCCTGCTGCTGTTCAAGCTGGGCATCAATGCTGCTCAGCTTCGCTTCGCTGACCTGTAAATTGGCCTGGGCGGTTTCCAGCGCGACGCGATAGTCGCGATCGTCGATGGTTGCCAGCACGTCACCAGCTTTAACCTGCTGGTTATCCTCTACATTTACCGTGCGAATATAGCCAGAGACTTTCGGGGCCACCAGCGTATAGTCCGCCGTGACGACCGCGTCATCGGTGCGTAGCGAACGGTGGTTGATCGCCGACCAGACGAAAAAGGCGATAGCCAGCAGGATCAACAGCAGCAGGAGCAGCAGAGTGGTACGTTTGGCAGGTGTGAAGCGCATTATAATTTTCCCGGAGTAAGCGGAGCAGAAGTGAGTAAGGTTTGCGGTGGCCAGACGCGTTTCGGCAGCCAGGCGGTCAGCAGCACCAGCAGCAGAGCGAAGCCGATGATCAGCAGGTAGCCGTCGCTGATGCTGAGGATCACCGCCTGATGTTTTACCAGCGTGCTGAAATGGCCAAGGTTCTCGCCGGAGCTGATTGAACCGTCCGGCAGCAGCGGAGCCAGAGAACTGGCGCTGTCGCTGCCGGGGGCGGTCATCAGCCACGGACGGTTGCCGAGCTGATCGACCAGCACGTGCGAATGGAATTTTTCACGATGGGTGAGGAAGTTTTCCACCAGTACCCCGGCGGCGACGCTGGAAAAGCCGCGTACGGTATTAAACATCGCGGAAGCAAAGGGGCCTTCGGGCGGTAACACGACGCTGGTGGCGCTCATCAGTACCGGCAGGATCATCATCGGCTGACCGAACGCCTGCAGGCTCTGGATCAGCCAGAAGTTCTGCCGCGCCCAGTCGTCTGTCAGCTGCATTCCCAGCAGGCAGGAGAGCACCATCAGCGCCGCGCCGGCGGTCAGCATCCAGCGGCAGTCTACCCAGCGCAGATTAAGCAGGGCTGCTATCAGCGGCGCAATCAGCAGCTGCGGCAGGCCAATGGTCAGCGCCAGCGGAGCAAACTGCGCGGTGCGAAACCCGTCAATCTGCCCGAAGTAGGCAGAGGGCAGCGCAGATCCGGAGAGCGCCACCATCAGCACGCCCGCTAACACCAGCAGTCCGTGGGTCAGGTTTTTACGCTGCAGCATTTGCAGCTTGAACAGCGGCAGCGGGTGATACCATTCGTTAATCAGGAACACCAGCAGCAGGGCAGCCGCGGCCAGCAGCATGGCGCTAATGAGCGGTGACTGCAGCCAGTCAAGGCGCTCGCCCTGGGTCAGCGCCAGCACCAGCAGCGCCATGCCGCTACAGCCGGTCAGCATGCCGAAGGCATCAATCTGGCGAAAGCGCTCAAGGCGCAGCGGATCCTGCGGCAGTCCCCAGCCAATCAGCGTGGCGGCCACCAGGCAAGCCGGGATCACCTGCCAGAAAGTAAACTGCCAGCCGACGGAATCGGTCCAGAACGCCGCAAGCGAGGCGGCCATATTCGGGCCAAAGGTGGCGGTCAGCGCATAGGCGGCCAGGCCATAGAGTTTGATGCCCGGCGGCAGAAAACGCAGCGCCACCGTCATCAGCAACGGTGGCAGCGCCCCGCCAAACAGCCCCTGGATTGTGCGCAGGGTAATAAAGGTGCTGGCATCGCGGGCTAAGGGCTGGATCATGGCGATCAGCGCAAAACCAAAGGTTACTGCCAGCGCAAAGCGGCGCAGGGAGAAGGTCACGGCAAACCACGGCGCAATCATCATGGCCGCCACTTCTGCGGCCTGGTAGCTGGAGGTGATCCAGCTGCCGCTGTCAAAATCGATACCGATCGCCGCCCGAATGTCGGCCAGCGCCAGATCGGTGACGCGATCGTTAAGTCCTGAACTGAGCGCAGCGATCAGCACGCCGACCAGCCCCAGCGCCAGGCGCAGGGTAAATGGGTGCGGTGCGGGCATAGCGGCAGGCTGGGAGTTCATAGCAGGGGCTCCGACATCATTGATCGTTATTATTATCGATGCACTGTATTGCATCGTGATACATTTGCGGCAATAGTACAGGGTGATGCACTGTATTGCAATGCGATACAGCGTGTCCGCTAAGCCAATTAGTGCTACAGTAATTGCCGATTACAAGGAAAGAGAATCCCTATGTCTGAACCCCTACACTGCCGCGATGATGAACGGATCGGCGGCATTCAGGTCATCACACGCGCCGCGAAAATATTAGATGCGCTGGGGGCCACACCAAACGGCATGAGTCTGGGCGAGATCGCCCAGGCCGTCGATTTGCCGCGATCGACCGTGCAGCGCATCGTCGGCGCACTCGACTCGGTGCAGCTGGTGCGTAGCCACGGCGTGGGCGGCGTGCGCCTTGGCCCCGCGCTGCTGCGGCTGATCGCCAACGTGCATACCGACGTGGTGGCTATCGCTCAGCCCTGGCTGCAGGCGCTGTGCGATGCCACGGGCGAAACCGTCTCGCTGGCGCGCGCCAGCGGACTGCAGCTGGCCATCGTGCACTATGTGGTGGCCGATCGCGAGCTGCGGGTCGTGCCGCGCATCGGCATGAATCTGCCGCTCTACAGCACCTCCGGCGGGCGCGCTCTGCTGGCGCTGGACAGTGATGAAGCGGCAAAAGAGCTGGTGGGCGAGGCCTACCAGGCCATTACCGAGCTGACGGTGCGTGACTTCCCCGCGCTGCTGGCGCACTTAACTGAAATTCGTCACACTGGCCTGGCCTACGATCGCGGCGAAACGCTGGAAGGGATCTCCACCATGGCCGTGGCGATCGATACCATTCTTGGCCGCTTTTCCATCAGCCTGTTGATCCCCAGCGCACGCTTTCAGCTGAATGAGGAGCGCAATCGCGCTGAAATCCTCAAGTGTAAAGACGCGCTGATCGATGAGATTGGAAAAGCGGCATTACGTGACTGACAGGAGAGGGATATGAAAACGCTTTTAGTCGCTGTAGATAATTCAGTTATTGCACGTAAAGTGGTGGCGCTGGCCACCGAACAGGCGCTGGCTTTACAGGCGGAAGTGGTGGTGGTGTGCTGTGTTGATGCCAGCTACTCTGCTTCCGGGGCGTTTGATATTGAAGCCGGAGAGGACCCGGGTGATTTCGGCCTGGCGCTCGATGAGCAAAATACCGCTGAAGCCGTAGTGCGCATGGCGCTGGCCGAACTGCAACGCGCGGGCGTTAAGGCGCGCGGCAAGGTGGTTCCCGGCGAGTCGGCACAAAGTATTGTCGCCCAGGCCAACGAGCTGAACGCCGCGATGATCATCATGGGCCGCCGCCATCTCTCCTCGTTCAACCGCCTGCTGAAAGGATCGTGCAGCGCCGCCGTGATTGAACGCGCCAGCTGCCCGGTGCTGATTGACGTCCGCGCTGATTAACCCACCGACGAACCTTAGACAGGCCGGCAACCCGGCCTGATGATTTCAGGAACCTGTTTTGAACTCTCACGCAATTCTCGCCTCGCTGTTCTCCGCTCTGGTCTGGCTGCTGGTTATCGGCTGGCTGCTAAAACGCCAAAAATTGTCGAAACTAACCGGCGCGCTGCTGTTTGTACTGCCGCTGCTGTTGGGGAATCTCTACTACTACGGCTGGATAGCCCCGCGTCAGCAGCAGGAAGCGGCTCTGGCTGCCGCGCAGGACAGTCTGGCGGTGCAGCCCGTCTGGCGCACCATCAAAGAGCAGCAGCCCACGCTCTACCGTCAGGCAAACGATCGGCTGCTCAGCAGCCTTGAGGCGGGCGTACCCTTACAGCAGGCGATTGACCGCCTGCGCCCGCTGGCTGCCGATCTGCTAAATCAGCGCATCAACGCCGCGCGCGATGAAGATCTTATCCGCTATATGCAGATTTCCCTTGAGGAGATGAAAGCGATGCGTGAAAGAGGTGCCGCTGAATGTTTCCGCTTTCTGTTCCCGCAGGTGAAGGGGGGGATCAACATCAGCGATGTGCTGCCTAAGCCGCTGACCGACAGCGAACTGCTGGCGATGGATACGCTGTTTAAGCACAGCAATGGTGCTGACCAACCGGTTGATTTACAGCAGGGAAGAGTAAAATTGCAGGGGGTGGTGCGCACGCTGTACGCGAAGTGGGGCAGTGACTTACAAACCCTCAATACGCCTGCTGAAGCGGGCGTTGACGAAGCGAAGCTGTGCGATATGACCATTGATCTTTATCAGTCGGTTCTGGCACTTACTGATAAGGATTCGACAAACGTCTTACGTATAATTATTAGCGGAACAGGTAACTGACCTGCAAAAAAAAGCCCGCTCGCCGCGGGCATAAAATATTGTAATTATTAATAAAAATCCTGGTGTTGTGCAGACATGTCGCGATGTCTGTAAAGCATATTCGCACCTAACAGCAGATAACGCTAAGCGTCTTCCTGAATCGATTCAATCGGTAGAACATTGCATAACGTAAGTAAAATTATGAAAATGCGCCGGAATCCGATAGTCACGGAGGGGGAGCTTGTTATTATGCGGCACCGGAAGAGGGGAATCAGAATGAAAACGAAACTGTTCGGCGCTCTGGCGCTGTTATTGCTGGCGGGCTGTACTTCCAGCAAACCAGGGGCTTTTGAGAAAGTCGATGAAGATCCGGCGGTGAATACCGTGCAATATCGCTTTAACCCGACAAGCGTGGATAAGACCGCCATGTTGGAAGATGTTGAGCGCTACTGTAATGAGCGCGGGTTCGATAAGGTAGAAGCGCTTGACCCGCAGGACAGCCACGTCCCGGGACTGAAGAAAGCCTGGTATCAGTGTAATTTCAGCGTTAAAAGCTAAAAGCAAAAAATAAGGGCGGGGAAATCCCCGCCCAATTTATTTCAACTTCTCTGTTTTTATTATCTTGCTGTGTGCAGGCTTTGCCCGCGAAGGTGAGAAAACCTCACCTGACTTCCTTACCAGCCACGGTGTCTGCCGTGGTCATGATGATACCCTCCGCCGCCGTGATATCCGCCGCCGCCGTGATAAGGTCGGCCAACGATACAACCACTCAGCATGACAATCAGTGCAGCTACGGTCGCTGCTTTAATTATGTTTTTCATTATGTCTCTCCTTCCCTTTTCTATAGCTACAACTCTACGTGGGAAAAGTGGAGGAATAATGCGTCGATTGTAGATTTATTTAATAAGGTATTTCAAAATAATTCCAATAGCAGAGTTATTTATTAAGCTGCTATTTATTAAATAAGATATAGCCTAAAAACAGGCCTTTCGATTGGGAATTGTCTCAAACATTAAATGAGGTAGGGAATTTTGCCTGCGATGCCGCGGATAAAATCACGTACACTTAAGGTAAATAACCGTGCAAGGAGCTGAGATGAATTATCAGGTGAGCAACGTATTACCGGTACAGGCGGAGCTGGGTGAGTGCCCACTGTGGTGCAGCGAGCAGCAGGTGCTGTGGTTTGTCGATATCCTCGCGCCAGCATTGCACCGCTTTGACCCGGCCACAGGCGAGCATCAGCGCTGGCCGGTGGCGGAAGATATTGGCTGCATCGGCCTGCGCGCAGAGGGCGGGTTGATAGCCGCACTGCGCAGCGGCGTCTGCTTCCTTAATGAGCAGGGGCAAATTACCCAGCGTATCGCGGATAATCCCGGTGATGCGCCGCGCAGCCGCTTTAACGACGGCCGCGTCGATCCTTTTGGGCGCTTCTGGTGCGGCACGCTGTGGGAACCGCAGGATCGCAACGGCGCGGCGCTTTACCGCGTCGATAATCAGCTGAACCTTAGCATGCAGGCTGACGATATTAAGATTTCCAACGGGCTGGCATTTTCTCCCGATCGCCGCTGGATGTACCACACCGACACGCCAAACGGCGTGATGTACCGCTACCCGCTTGACCCCCACAGCGGGGAGATCGGTAAGCGCCAGGTAGTGCGCCGCTTTATTCAGCAGCAGGGGGGGATCCCCGACGGCGCGGCGGTCGACAGCGAAGGCTATTACTGGTCGGCGATGTTCGACGGCGCCCGAGTCATTCGCCTTGATCCGCACAGCGGGGAAATTGTCGATGAGATCCCGCTGCCGGTACGCTGGCCGACCATGGTGGCATTTGGCGGGCCGGATCTGAAAACGCTGTATATCACCAGCTCACGCGAAAATCGTAGCGCTGAGGAGCTGGCGCAATATCCGCAGTGCGGTGACCTGTTTGCGGTGCGCGTGGCGGTGGCGGGCCTGCCGGAGCCGAAGTTTCGCCATCAACAGGCATAAAAAAAGCCCGCTGTGTTCAGCAGCGGGCCACTCTTGCGTGCCGTCAGGCGTGCTGCAGCGTCTCTTTGCGCGCTGCCGGCTTGTGCGGCATGCGGATGGTGGCGGAGAGCAGCAGGGAGATAACCAGCAGCGCCATAATCAGGCTGAAGGTGATGGTAAAGCCGCCAAACAGTGAGGCGATCAGTGAACCCATCACGCTGCCGATACCAAAGCCGAGATAAATCACGCCGTAGTTTTTTGTCAGGTTGTTCAGGCCGAAGAAATCACTGACCAGCGACGGATAAACGGTAATGGTGCCGCCGAAGCTGAAGGCGACGCAGGCAATGGCAATAAAGAAGCTGCTTTCACTCATATGGCTGAACAGCAGAATGCTCATGCCGACCAGCGACACCACCTGCGCCAGGGTGATCACCCGAATACGCGCCACTTTATCCGACAGCACGCCAAGCACCAGGCGACCGCTGAGGTTGGCAATCGCAATGATAGTCACTGCATTCGCCGCCGTCTGCGCGCTCAAATGTACCATGCTCTCGCCGATATCCTTCGCCACGCCAATCACGTACAGGCCGCTCATGCAGGCGGTCAAAAACATCAGCGCCAGCATCCAGTACTGCGGCATGCGCATCGATTCGCCCAGCGAATAGTCACGCGCCTGGCTCGCCATTTTGTTACCCGCCGCCTGCTGTTTAGGGGCATCTTTCATCATCAGCGCGCCGAGGATCATCGTGGTCATTGCCACGCCGCCCCAGATCATAAAGGTGGTTTCAAGGCTGTAGACGCTCAGCAGGTAGCTGCAGATAAACTTAAAGCCCAGGCTGCCGAGGCCGTAAGCGCCGATAGCACAGGCTGAGATCACCCCTTTACGCTCCGGGAACCACTTCACGCAGTTGGACAGCGTCATCAGATAGCCTGCCCCGTCCGCCAAACCGACCAGTACCCCGGCGCTGAGGTAAAGCATAAACAGATTATCCGCCTGCGAGGTCAGCATCAGGCCAATCGCCATAAGCAGGCCGGCACCAATAGTGACGTTGCGCACGCCAAAACGCTCCTGCAATTTCCCTGCTACCGAAGAAGCCAGCGCCAGGCCGAGGCTCAGCAAACCAAAGGAAAATGCCACCTGGCTGATGGGCGCGTCCAGCTTCATAGAGAGCTGGCCGTTGAACAGGCTCCAGGTGTAGACCGAACCCAGTGCAAACTGGGTGATGATAGTGCCTATCAGGGTTAACCCGCGGGTGCGATTAACGCTGCTGCTGACGGTTGCTGTGCTCATGGGGCTCTCCCGGTGGGAAAATTAACAATATGGAATTGCAGCCATAGTAAGACCGGCTTCTTTATGGCGGGAGAAAAGGGCATGAGCTGCCATTAGCAGGGAATGAAATGCACTGAGAGCGACATGAACGGCAGTCTCAGGGAACGAACGCAGAGTAACAGGCAGTGGAATATTTTGATATATATCAAGTTTTTCCCGCAAGTTAAAGTTTTATGACGGCACGGCCGATATTAACCGGATAAAGCGTCTTTAGAACGCAGCTGCATAACCTTAATCAATATTTAGCGTTGAACTTATCTCTGATAGTCGCTGTGCAATTCCATCTTGAGGATATTCATTATGTCGTGGGTTCCAGTTCGTTTATCAGGGAAATTGATGTCAGGTGGCGTTTTAATGCTGCTGCTTACCTGCATCATGGTCTATCTGGCTATCTCACTGCGCGGCCAGCCGCGCGTGATCGAGGCCAGTAACAGCTTAATTCAGCAAACCGGAGAGAATATCGTTGGCCAGCTTAATCAGCAGCTGATCCGCGTAGAGGGTGAGGGCGTGAGCCTGGCGCGGCTGGCCGAAGTGTTGCCGCACGATGAAGCGCTGTTTCGCCAGGTGTTGCCGCAAATTATCGACAGCACGGGCGACAAAAGCATTGCCGGCGGTGGAATCTGGCCGGAGCCGAATGCATTCAGTGACGGCGTAGCCCGCCGCAGCTTCTTCTGGGCGCGCAACGCCAGCGGCAGCCTCGACTACTCTGACGGCTATAACGACCCTGCCGGAACCGGCTATCATCACGAGTCGTGGTACACCTCGACCCGCACCACTTCACCCAACAAGTGCAACTGGTCGGAAGTTTACCAGGACCCGGTATCCAGGGTAAATATGGTGACCTGCAGCGTGCCTTACCGCAAGGGCGATACCTTTGCCGGCGTCGCCACTTTTGACGTGCTGCTGGACAACCTCTCCGGCTTTATGCAGCGCAATGGCGCCAGTACCGGCGGCTATGCTTTTGCTCTCGACCAGGCTGGCAACGTGCTCTATTTCCCGGGTATCAAAGATAAGGCGCTGAAGAAGTTCAGCGATCTGGCGCAGCAGCAGGCGTGGCTTGCTCCGATGGTGGCTGCAGTGAAATCCGCCAGCGCCAGCCAGCGCAGCGCCACCTTCAGCAACCTGAATGATGAGTGGTTGCACTCCCGCAGCCAGCTGACCCTGTTTCGCATGGCGGATACCGGCTGGATGATCGGCCTGGTGACGCCGGAATCCCAGGTGACCGCGCTGGCCGATAATATCATGCAGGACATTTTCATCCTGCTGATCCCGGCACTGCTGCTGCTGCTGGTCATCTTGTGGTTTGTTGCCCGCCAGATCTCCGGGCGGCTGGAATCCACGCGTAAAGCGCTGGACGATATCGCCCACGGCGACGGTGACCTGACGCGCCGCCTCGATACCTCCGGCCGTGATGAAATTGCCGATATTGCCGTTTCCTTTAACCAGTTTGTCGACAAGATTGCCGGGGTGATCACCAACGTGCAGTCGAGCGGCGTACAGGTGGCGCACAACGCCAGCGGGTTGGAGCAGAGCAATCAGGAGCTGAGCGGAAAAATCAGCGAGCAGGCGGCAGCGGTCGAACAGAGCGCCGCGGCGATGGAACAGCTCAATGCGACAGTACAGCAGAACGCCGAGAACACCCGGCTGGCCGATGCCTTTACCGAGCAGACCGCAGAGATCGCACGCAATAGCAGTGATGTGATGCGTCAGCTGATTGATACGATGGAAACCATCCGCACGTCATCCAGCCGCGTCGGTGAGATCCTCAGTGTGATCGACGGTATCGCCTTCCAGACCAATATTCTGGCGCTGAACGCGGCGGTGGAAGCAGCCCGCGCCGGCGAGCAGGGGCGCGGCTTCGCCGTGGTGGCCTCTGAAGTACGGGCACTGGCCCAGCGTAGCGCGACGGCGGCGCACGAGATCAAAGCGCTGATTGGTCAGTCAGACAGCAATGTGCTGACCGGCAGCAAGCTGGTGGAAGGGGCAGGGCGTCAGCTGGAAGAGCTGGTGAAAGATGTGCTGAAGGTGAAAGAGGTGGTGGGTGAGATCCGCGTGGCGGGCGATGAGCAGAGCAAAGGCATTGCCGAGGTCACTCAGGCCGTGTCGCAGATGGAGCGCAGCATCCAGCAGAACCTGATGCTGGTTCATCAGACCGCTGAAAACACTCACGCCCTGCATGCCGAAGCTTCGCAGCTGGCGCAGGATATCTCAGTGTTTAAAGTGGCGTAACAGGCTGGCAGGCCCCGGCGTGATACCGGGGCTTTGTCGCCGCACTTAGCGAATATAGGTGCGGATTACATCGGCAATCGCTTTATTCGCTTCGCGCCCGTCGCGGTGCTCAACGTCTTCTGCCACCTTCTCAAGGTACTTGTTCAGCTTACCGCCGGTCGGCACGTTGCCGTAGGCGATCAGCATCTGCACAATATTGCGCAGTGCAACTACCTCAAGGGAGAGGCGTTCAACAACGGGGTCTTTATCTGGCATAGGGTGCTCCGTACGGCTATCAATTATTCCACCAGCTTAGCCCCTGTGCGCACAAATCAATTCGCCGAATATCGCCGATTTCTGCCGCGATTCTGCTGCAGGTCGCTAAATGCGCCATCATGCTTTGGCATATCCAGCCCAATGATCTACAGTCTGCAGGTCAATAAACGGGAACAGGGAAGCCACATGTCAGCAAAAATTCTATTTACTCTGTTATGCCTGAGCATCGGCAGCGCGCAGGCCAGCGATCTCGCCGCCTCGGTTAATCAACGCCTGAGCTATATGAAAGATGTGGCGGCGTTTAAGGCCGACAAGCACCGGCCAATAGAGGATCTGCAGCAGGAACAGAAGGTGCTGGCTGCCAGCAAACAGCGCGCGACGCAGTTCTGTCTGGATGAGAACTCGGTGGTGCCGTTTATTCAGGCGCAGATGGACGCGGCCAAAGCGGTGCAGTATCGTTTTCGTGCTGACTGGCTGGCTACGCCGATTCGCGGCTGGCAGCCCCGACCGCTGGAAGAGGTGCGCGCCCAGCTCGCCAGACTCAATGACGTTATATTGCAGCAGATTGCGCAAGGCTTGCAGCAGAAGACACTCAACGCGCTGGATGAAAAGCAGTTTGTCGGGCAGCTTAATCAGCCGAACCTGAGCGACGCGGATAAATCCCGCCTTTATCGCACGCTCCGGGAGGTCAGATTATGGTCAGGTGACTGCCACGCCGCGAGTAAAACCAAGACCTGAGCACGGATAACCAGGGGTTGAACCTGGATGCCGCAGCAGGCATGATCCCCCCTCGTTCGAAAAGGAGGCGTCATGCAGCAGTTACTCGCATTATTAAAGCAATATGGAATAGAACCCGACCACACCACTTCGCTTATTGTTATTTTTGGCATTATTTTCCTCACCGCCATTATTATTCACTTTATCCTGCACCGCATCGTCCTGCGCACCTTTGAGAAGCGTGCGCAGGCCAGCAGCCATCTGTGGCTGCAAGTCATCACGCAAAACAATCTGTTTCACCGGCTGGCATTTACCCTGCAGGGGGTGATCGTCAACGTGCAGGCGGTGCTGTGGCTGCAAAAGGGCAGCGATGCTGCCGCCATCGTCACCACCTGCGCCCAGCTGTGGGTGATGCTGTACGCGCTGATGTCATTCTTCTCGCTGCTGGACGTGATGCAGGGCCTGGCGCACCGTTTTGCCTTCTCCTCACAGTTTCCCCTTAAGGGCTTATTGCAGGGCGTGAAGCTGCTGAGCGCGATCGTGATTGGCATCATGATGATCTCGCTGCTGATTGGTAAATCTCCGGCCATTCTGATCAGCGGGCTGGGTGCGATGGCCGCGGTGCTGATGCTGGTATTTAAAGACCCGATCCTCGGGCTGGTGGCGGGAATACAGCTGTCGGCCAACAGCATGCTGAAAATGGGCGACTGGCTGGAGATGCCGAAATACGGCGCCGACGGCGCGGTGATTGACATCGGCCTGACCACGGTAAAAGTGCAGAACTGGGATAATACCATTACCACTATCCCAACTTATGCGCTGGTTTCCGATGCGTTTAAAAACTGGAGCGGCATGTCCGCTTCCGGCGGCCGCCGTATCAAGCGCAGCATTAATATCGACAGCACCAGCATTCGCTTCCTCAGCGCAGAGGAGCAGCAAAAGCTGGCGCAGGCGCGCCTGCTGCAACCCTATATTGCCGAGCGTCAGCAGGAGATCGACAGCTGGAATGGCGAACACAACACCCGTGATTCGGTACTTAACCAGCGCAGGATGACGAACGTGGGCACTTTCCGCGCCTATCTCACCGAATATCTGCGCCAGCATCCGAAAATCCGCAAGGATATGACGCTGATGGTGCGCCAGATGGCACCGGGCGCAGAGGGGTTACCGGTAGAAATCTACGCCTTTACCAATACCGTGGTGTGGCTGGAGTATGAAAGTATTCAGGCGGATATCTTCGACCACATCTTTGCGGTAGTGGATGAATTTGGTCTGCGTATTCATCAGGCGCCCACCGGCAATGATGTGCGGGCAATAGCGGAAGGGTTCAAGGTGCAGTAACGGCACATCCGGTGTGGGACTGACCACACCGGATTGCCCTGTCTTAATGCGCGGTGCCGTTACGCTGGCTGCCCGGTACGAAACACGGCCACCAGCTCTCGTAGCTGTATCGCGCGCGCGGCCAGTTCATCTGCAGACGAGGCGGACTGTTCCACCAGCACCGCATTTTGCTGAGTCACCTGGTCCATCTGATTGACGGCGATGTTGATTTGCGACACGCCGGCGCTCTGCTCCTGGGAAGAGGAGGAGATTTCGTTGACCAGCTGCGCAGTCTGTTCAATCGCCCCCACGCTTTGCTTCACCTTTTCTCCGGCATCCGCAACCATGGAAATTCCCTGACGCGCATTTTCCACCGAGTGTGCAATTAACTGTTTAATCTCTTTCGCGGCAGAGGCAGAACGTTGGGCTAACGCTCTGACTTCAGCGGCGACGACGGCAAACCCCTTACCATGTTCCCCGGCTCGGGCTGCTTCAACGGCGGCGTTTAACGCCAGAATATTCGTCTGGAAGGCAATACCGTCGATAACGCTGATGATCTCTTCAATCTCACCCGCGCTGGCGCTGATTTTTTGCATGGAGACCATGACAGATTGCATCGCCTCACCCCCTAACAGCGCCGCATCGGTGGCCGAAGTGGCCATGCCTGCGGCATAGCGGGTATTTTCAGCGTTTTGCAGAATGATGGATGACAGCTCTTCCATGCTGGCCGCCGTTTGTGCCAGTGAAGCAGCCTGCTCCTCTGTGCGCGCGGAGAGGTCGCCATTGCCTTGAGCAATTTCTTCAGAAGAGGTGGCAATCGTCGTGGCGTTATCCTTGATATCCGCAACCAGCAGAGAAAGGCGCTGGCGCATCTCCATCAACGAGGCGATCAGGCCCGCCATTTCATTACTTCCGGTCACCACCAGGTGCGAGGTTAAATCACCGGCAGCGACATCTTTGGCAACTTTTGCGGCATCACGTACCGGCCCGGTGATGGAGCGAATGATAAATACCGCCAGGAAGATGATAAGCCCCGCCAGCAGTGCCAGCACGCCCAGCAATTCAAATTGAGCGGTGCGATGCTGACTAATTTGCTCAGAAAGCATGTTGCTGAGCTGGTCACTCGCGTCGTTAGCAAATTGATTGTACTGATTGATCGCAGCGGTAAAGCGTGCCACGAACTCCGTGGGCGGGAGATCGTTTTTCGTCCGCTTAATAAAGACGTCCTCAGCGAGGGCTAAGGCTTCACCCGCCTGTTGCAGTGCGGCATTAGCCTGACCACTAAACTTTTCGCGTACGCTGCTATCAGTGTTAAAGGACTTTAAAAGATTTGCGTTATACAGACGCAGAGCATTCTTACCGTTGAGGATCTGAAACTCCATACGGGCGTAATCGCTGTCCTGAATCGCCTCTTTGCTGGCCAGTAGTGACGTACCCCGGGCACGAATCTGACCCAATGTTTCTGTCAGTTCTGGCAGGCGACTGAATGTACTGATAATAAACTGGTAAGTATTTAAATCTGGATCCAGCGACAGGCCAAAATAGTCGATCACTTCAATGTTGGCATCAAGCAGCGTCCGAATCATTTCGGCGTGGCGCGAGAGGTTGGTTTGCAGCGTCAGGTTACGGCTGTCAATGTCGCGCTGTAGCTGCTGCCACTGCGCTGTCACCTTGCTAAAATCTTGCCAGGCCACATTGTCCTGACCGGTGGCGGTCAGCGTGGTCTGAAGAGTGCTAATTGACTGTTCTACCTGTTCTTTCAGCGCCAGACGTGCAGGAATAGCGGCATTTTGCTGTGCCACGGCGATTGCCGCTTGTGCGCGATGGAGCTGCATCATATTGAGCAGATTCAGCATCTGTTTTTCAACGGGAATTCCCTGCAATTCTCGCTCTTTAGCGTTTATCTGTTGATTACCTTCATTGACAAAAAGCCATGAGGGTACGGCAAACAGCAGCAAAGCAAAAAAAGCAAGAATGAGAAACTTTGCAGGTAAATTAATCGTATTCAGGATGTTTTTCATTTTTTTTAATTTCACTTAAGTTGAATATGGCTGTTCGTTATTTCACTGGTGGGTGAATGCTAATTTATATCTGAATGCCAAATGTGCTTAAAAATTCATACTTAGAGATAACCACTGCATGGCTCAATAATGAGAATGAGTTTTGTTATCAAGGTATAAATAAATCTTTTACATAGCGTGTTGAAGTATAGGTTCAAGTGAGTGATTGTCCATGAAGGAAACTGGTAATATTTATTAATGATAGGCTTGTTTTTAACCTGTTATAACTGGTTGTTTTTATTGTTATTTTTATGTTCTTGTTATTCTCCTGGTATTTAATTGAACGCTATAAATGCATTTTTATTAACGATGGAAAAAGAGGTTAAAGTTTGCAGGGAATATGCCGATAAGGGGGGTTTTGATACGGCTATCTCAAGAAAGAGCTAATTCCAGCAAGGACAAGAGCATAATTCTCAAGGAATTAAGATTGCTAAATAAATAACCCGATTGGTTTTTTAACTTACTTTATTACATCCTTTATGTTTATCTTTCGGGATATATGGTATGGACTATTTAGCTTACAGGGCGGGAAAGAAATTGCTGGAAAAACTGGTTCGCGCGTTTATTTTCCTACTTCCAAAGTGGTAAATTTATTCACTGTTTATTTTGTATACTGCGTCGTAATGCGCTAATCGAATGCTGCCGAGTGGGTAGCCCGGTGGATGGCTTGAGTAAAAGGGGTTTTCAGGTACTGCGAGGTTCGGATGTACTGTGAAATGGTGTCCCCTGCAGGAATCGATAAAAATAACCATCCGTATGTTATTTATGGACTTACTTAGTTTTAATTTTTGATTCTATACAGGTTGCTATACGCATCCTGTTTTCTTAGGCTGATAAGCCAACCTGCCAACCTGCCAACCTGCCAACCTGCCAACCTGCCAACCTGCCAACCTGCCAACCTGCCAACCTGCCAACCTGCCAACCTGCCAACCTGCCAACCTGCCAACCTGCCAACCTGCCAACGATGTATCATTTGAACATATTGTGCTGTTACGTTTAGTAACATTTATAATGTCATCAATTCATCTTTTTTTTAGATTGAAAATTGAACAGTTAAAATTCATCTACTCCATATTGGCCTATATTAAATAATATTGATTAGTGGCTGTTAGTTTCATTCAAAGTCAATATGGTGGCTGGATGTTTTTAGTGATATTTACTACTGAAGCTTATCATGCAAATATTTTTGCATCCCGACAGACTTACCGGGATTTCATTAAACAAGTTTAGAAAGCTGATAGGAGAAAATGATTTGATGGCCTCAAAAAATATTCCTGAAGTGGATAGATTAATGAGAATGCCGGATGTAATTAATATGACAGGGTTACCGCGCTCAACTATCTATCTGAAAATGAAGAATAATGACTTTCCTCAACAGGTGCAGATTAGCTCTAGATCGGTAGCTTGGATAGAGTCAGAAGTTCATGAGTGGATTAACGAAAGTATCAAAAAAAGGGATGTTAATGGATGATTATGGTTTCACCTTCATAAAAGATAAAAGTCTGTCGATTGTAACTAATTTCCGCCAGGCATTTTCTAATGATGAGTCTACCAGCGGTGCTTACATTTATCGTGTTATAGAGATTTACCGTATTTTCAAAATGAGAGATGTTATTCAGTCACTCTCCTTGATAACGGAAAATAATCCAATTGAAGTATTCCCTGACGTCAATGAGTTGATGGCAATAATCTCTAAGGGAAAGTTAATTTGCAAAAGAGAGGAAGAGAAGCGAGATACACGTTTAAGTGAGCTTGAAGCCGTAAAAAAACGGTTTGAAGATGCCAGTAATGGAACAGCACATAAGCCTGCTGGTTACATTGACCGTAGAGACTGGATGGCAGATCTTGAGGCTAAAATTAATACCAGCGAGTCATCTTTAAAGGATGCAGAAAAGGGGTTGATTGTAAGTCGCGGTCTGCTGGCACTTACACGACCTGTCGTGGAACATATGCTTAACGTTGCTAAGGTTAAACTGCCTGTTGGGATATTAGCAGAACTCCCTGAGGATATTTTACCTTCTTATGTGTACAGGGACGGTGGTGTGTTTGGTCATGGTATTGATACGGCGTGTGTTGCCTGGGCGGAGATGGACACATTAGAGAAAGCGATAAAAAATATCGTTGACTCTTGTCACCCGTCTGGTGACAAACACAAAATGAATTCGTTATGGCATAAATTTAGAATGCAACATTATCACTTCTATTATGGAGAGCAGGGCGAAAATTTAAGGATGTTTTTTTCGGCGAATGAATATGTCGACAAAATGACTGAGATTGATATCGCTAGGGAAAGAAAACAAAAAACTCTTTCAACTAACTTCTAAATATTATCAGGTAATAAAAATGACTTCATTTGTTAAACCGCCAGCGGCGGAAGCTTTCCATATGGATTTTTTGAGTGGTGCAGAACTTTCTTCTGGTCGCGGGTTTTCAATTTCTGACCCATCTGAAAACCTGCTACGTGTCTCAATGTTAGAATCTGGCTGGATGATGAATAATATCACTCTGGCTGACATCAATGAGTCGCAGGGTAATGCTGTAAGTATTGGGGATAATTCATTGCATACAGGGCGATCTGTCAGTGGCCGTTTTGGTAAAAATATCGCTTTTAATGGTACTCCTTATACTCTTGAGGAAACCGACTCCTGCGCGACTATCTCCTACGATCAAATGTCGTTAATGATAAATAGTGGCAGTGGTGAGCAGGGTGAATTTAATCAAAAAATGTCTGATTTTTTCGGACGTGCATTCACATTAGATATGCTGCGTGTCGGTTTTAATGGCCGTATGGCAGCAATCCCCACTAATCCAGCTGCTTATCCGAAAGGGGAAGATGTGAATCTAGGCTGGCATAGTATTGCCAGAGAGTTTAATGAGGGTTCACAGGTCATTACGGACGAACTGGTACTGGGAGACGGGGGAGATTTTGCGCACCTTGATGCACTGGCAAATCACCTTATCAATAAATCTATTCCTGAAGCTTTTCGCGAGGATCCCCGACTGGTTGTATTGGTCGGTGCTGAACTGGCAGCGGCTGAAAGAATGCGCCTGTTTAACGGTGCTGATCGCCCTGCGGATCGCGCTGCAAGCCAGCTACTAACTAGTTCTGTGGCGGGGCGCTTTGCGTTTGTGCCCCCGTTTATGCCGGGTCGTCGTCTGGCTGTGACAACGCTGGATAATCTGCATATTTACACTCAGCGAGGTTCCCGCCGTTTCCGCGCTGAATTTGTAGAGGACCGTTGCGTTTATGAACACAGCTATTTACGCATGGAAGGTTATGCACTGGGTGACGGCTATCTTTATGCCGCTGTGGATGAGAGTGCATTGAAGCTGGGCGGGCAGGGGAATAATTGATGGTGGAATCGAGATTATCAACCGGATGGATCTGTGTTGCCAGTGAAGGTGACACCGTGGATGGCCGTAAGATTGAACCTGCCTGGCTCAATGGCATGGCTGCCACTTACGACCCTGCTTACTACACTGCGCTGATTTGGGAAGAACACGATCGCTCTCTGGGAAATTTGGGTGAAGTACTCGCTGTGCGTGCTGCCATCCACGATGGCATGACGCGTCTTTACGCACGGTTACATCCAACTTCGCGCTTACTGGCCTATAACGAACTGGGGCAAAAGCTGTTCTGTTCTATTGAAGTTGAAGAGGACTTTGCCGGGCAAGGCGGTTTATATCTGGGTGGCCTGGCGGTCACGGATACCCCGGCCAGTATTGGCACTGAGCGTTTACGGTTTAGCGCTAATCAGCGATATTTCTCGCGTCGCGGTCGCCGCCAATTGGTCAGTAGCCCCACGGTATTTAACCTTAAGCAAGGTATGAATATGGCCGGGAAAGGCTGGGCCTCAGCAATAGCTGCCGGATAACAGATAGCCCGGACAATCCGGGCATTAAAGCCCACCGCTCAGGTATTCATCATGACAATAAATAAGTTATTTTCTGGCAATAAAGTTGCCGGGCGGAAAAAATGCGCCCAAAATCTATTGCTAAGACCATTGGTTAGCGCTTATAGTCTCGCTGCTGTCGCAAAATCGGCAGCCGGGCGTAGGAACCCGAGTAATCTAACGGCGACACAACACGCGCCCTGCGTGTTTTTTTATGTCGTAGCTTTGACGCACCTGTATTTTATGGTGTGGTGCTCAGTGGCTATTTGCTGCCTTTTGCATCATATCCGCAGAATTATGGTAGTCCAGGCGGGGCAGCTTTCGGGCTGGCCGGTATTCGTTAGAGCCGGTATTCCTACCCCCGTTTGGGCTGCCACCAGTTTTGGGCGTAGGAACCCCGGTGGTAGCTGTATTAGCTATCTAACGGAGGTTGCCACTATGGCCGCTACCCCTGCATCAACACACTTAAAATTCACCTGGCTTTTCCTCGCTATCAACCGTGCTGAATCTGGCGCTACACCTTGTCGTATGACAATTACTGCGGATTCTGAATGCACCGCACGTTTAATGTTTTCTGACAAGTTTGTTCTGCTATTTGCTGGACGCCTCCCGGTGCATGGTTCGGAGGTGGCAGCATGAGCAAATTGAACTCAAATTATCCGATGATCCTCAGTGAGGACGGTGAAGATCGCCTGTTGCGGGTAGCCCAGGCAACAGCTTGCCTTTCGGAACTCCTTTCCGCGTCATGTTATGGCGGGAACCAGTCCGTACCAGGTGATGGTGTAGCGGCTCTCTTTTCGCTTCTTTCTGAGCAGATTGAAGAGGTCATTAGCCAGAACCATCGTTATCAGGAGGAGCATTATGATCGCCTCTGAAAAAATAACGACTTTGCCATTTCGCACAGCTCTATTACGCCACTATATTGCCACGGCATTTATTGACCTGATGATCCGGGTGAATGGGGAAGCTGCATACATAGAGGATGGTGAACGAATTCCGCTAAATCCTGAACGTGTCGCAATAAATATCATTTATCACATTGAGGCTCCCTGGCTTGAAGAGTTTGGTGCTGATGATGGCTCACGTCTTGCAGCCGAAGCCCTGGAAAAAATGCTGTTACCCGGCTTTGCTGGTGAAAAACTCCATCTTTCCATTGCCGGGGTTTGTGAGCTGCGTGAAGTGTATCGCGACATCATTTTCGGTGCGCCAGATGGTGAACTGCCTGAAGGTATGGAGTTTTCATCCTTTCACGGGCAGGGAGGGACATTATGACGCATAAACCTGTTTCGGCTGTGATCCATGCTGCTAATGGTCGTTGGCCTCAAATATTCCCTGCGTTAGGGATAACTGTCCCAGCGGGCAAGCGTCATGGTTCATGCCCCAAATGTGGTGGCACAGACCGATTCCGCATGGACGATAAAGAAGGTAGGGGAACGTGGTTCTGTAATCAGTGTGGCAGCGGTGACGGTCTTGATTTGGTGAGGCTGATTACTGGAAAGGATGTGAAAGCTGTCTCTGCTTTAGTGGCTGAGATATTGGCATTACCTGAAAGCAATACTCAGATATCTTTGCCAGCCAGAAATGAAAGCAGCCAAAAAGATAAAGGTCAAAAGCTGTATACCATGCTGCGTAAAAAGTCCGCCGAAGGGGAAAGCGATTACCTTACCGGGAAGGGGCTTAATGGCCATCTTCTGCCGTTAATTTCACACGAGTTCGATATTGCCGGGATCTCGTTTGGCGCGGGATCTCTGCTGCTGGCTCTTAACGATATGGCAGGTAACGTTACTGGCGGTCAGCTAATTAATCCACAGGGTGATAAAAGCCTGTTACCAGGCAGTCAGTTGTCCGGGGCTTTTATTATTGTTGCCGGTACTGAACAGCAGGCGGCAGAAGAAGTGGTTATTACCGAAGGTTTCGCCACTGGACTGGCTATCGCGCCGTTATGTGATACAAGAGTGATTGCCGCAGTTGCCGCGACTAACCTGGTGAAAGTCGCGCAGCAGGTCCGTAATCGCTGGCCCGATGCCCGGATCATTATTGCAGGTGATAACGATCTTATCGACGGCAAGGAAAACACCGGGCGTCTCTGGGCCGAAAAGGCAGCGAAAGCGGTTGATGGCTGGGTGACACTTCCACCAACGCGGCATAAGGCTGACTGGGATGATTTTCGTAAGGAAAATGGTCTGGAGCGTGCAAAGGAAGCTTTCCGTGAGGAAATGACACTACACGGTAAAGGGCGCACGCGCCTGCCTCAGGGCTTTCGTCTGACTCAGGAATATCTTTGGTATGACAAGCTGGTAAACAAGTCTGACGGTGATACCGAGATCCGTAATATCAAAATTTGCAGCCCTTTACGCGTTACGGCGATCACCTGTGACGCTGACGGTAGCAACTACGGGCGTTTACTGGAATGGGAAGACACTTACGGCAACAGCCGTAAATGGGCTATGCCAATGGAAATGCTGGGCGGCAGCGGTGAGGAGTTACGTCGAGTGCTGCTGGTGAATGGACTTTCGTATATCAATATCAACGGTCAGGCGCGGGCGCATTTAATGGAATATATCTCCCTGTGCAGGCCAGAGCGTAAGGTCACTTGTGTGAACAAAACCGGGTGGCATGGCGGTGTTTACGTACTTCAGGATGAAGTGATAGGGAAAGGCGCGGAATCAGTGATCCTGCAAACCTCCAGTGTGCAGGGGCGTGATTTTCGTATTACAGGTACAGCTGATGAATGGCGCGAAAACGTTGGCCGCTATTGTGCGGGTAATGCCCGAGTTGCATTTTCGGTATGCCTGGCGTTTGCAGCCCCTCTCTTAAAGCTGGTAGGAGTGGGCGGCGGTGGCTATCACCTGAAAGGTGAGTCTACAGACGGTAAAACCACGACGATGAAAGTGGCTGCATCGGTATGCGGTGGGACAGATTTTTGGCATACGTGGCGTTCTACAGGGAACGCGCTGGAGGGAACGGCCAGCCGTCGCAACGATGCCACTCTGATGCTTGATGAAATCCGCGAAGTGGACGGGCGTGAGGCGGGTAATATTGCCTATATGCTGGCAAATGGCCAGGGCAAGGCCAGAGCGCGCACGGATGGCAGCGTTCGGGAGACGAACCGCTGGAACCTGCTGTTTCTTTCCACGGGTGAATTGTCACTGGTCGAGCACGCAGCCAATGCAGGGGAACGAACTTACGCGGGTGTAGAAGTCAGGATGATCCAGATCCCCAGCGACTCCGGCAAGCATGGTGTGTTTGAAGAGCTACACGGATTTACCGGGGGTAAGGCACTGTCAGAGCATCTTGAACAGGCGGTAATTCAGTATCACGGAATGCCATTTCGCGACTGGCTGCGCTATCTGACTGATGATCTCCAGGGCATCACTGGCAAAGCAAAAGCACTGCTGAAGGAGTACACCCGTAAATTGACTCCGTTGGATGCGGGTAATCAGGTTGGCCGTGCGGTAACGCGCTTCGCTCTGGTGGCAATGGCAGGAGAGCTGGCCACTCAGGCCGGGATTACTGGCTGGAAAGCAGGTGAAGCGTATCAGGCAGCTGAACGTTGTCTTGCTGCATGGATGATGGACCGTGGTCACAGCGCAAACCAGGAAGATGCGGCGGCACTGGAACAGGTCAGTGATTTTATGTCGCGTAACCAGTTTAGCCGTTTTGCTGACTGGCATGATGAACGCAGCCGTCCGATCAGCATGATGGGGTTCCGTAAGGTGAACAAGGGCAGCAGTAGTGAGGAGCCAGCAACCACCTTTTACGTGCTGCCCTCCGGCTGGAAAGAAATCTGTAAGGGATTTGATGCCCGAAAGGTGGCTCGGTTATGCGTCAGCCGCGGGTGGCTTGAAGCCGGAAGCGAAGGGCGCACACAGGTCACTACCCGCCTGCCAGAAATAGGGGTTAAACGGGTCTACCAGTTCAACAGCAGTGTATTGGGTAGCTGTGAACCGGATTGACTTTCACGCGAGTCTTATTTGGTAAAGGTAACACTGGTTACAGAGGTAACAAGCAGTACTGATGCGGGTTGAAGCTGTTACCACTTTGAAACGGTGGTTGGTTACAGAGGTAACAAATGCACGCTGTTACCAGTTGTAGCCAGTGCGCTGACTAGGGTGGTAACAGAGAATATCTATTAAAATCAATGATGTTACCAGTGTGTCCGGTGTTACCTGTCGAAATGAAAAGGCCAAGCCGAAAAAGTTGAGAGCTTATTTCTGGCGGGCCAAATTCTTAGGAGTACAAAAGTATGAGAGTACAAAGGATTGAATGCACTGAGTGTGGCGAACCTGCAACGATTCGCAAAACTAATAGAAAACATCGGGAACTTGCCGATCTTTACTGCTGTTGCAGTAATGTGGAATGCGGGCATACGTTTGTAATGACCCAGACCTTTTCACATACCATCAGCCCTAGCGCTCTGGGTAGAGGAAATCTTTACAAGGCTTTGGTCGATGCCGTGAAACCTGAGGATAGAGAGATGATTATCGCCATGCTTCAAGGGGCAGCTGAAGCAGACAAAATCATGTTTAACCATCCGTCCAGTGTACCTAAAATAATCTATACACGGCGGCCGCCATCTCAGTAAGTCAGACCATGTCGCTGAAAGAAATTTCAGCGACATCTGTTAGCCTTTTTGCTTACATTACTGATTTATAATAAATAATTTGGTTGTCAGTTTCCGGCAGCATTCTGCTTTTCAAGATATCATTTTGACGTAAACCATCCTGCTTCTTTAAAATCAGATAGTTACCCATGTTTACATTAAAATTGGTTAAAATTATTTAGCCGGTAACTGAAAAAAACTGAAATCTGTTTCAATGTTTTCAGTCATGGTTTTGGCTCAGAACCCCAGTACTGGCGCAGGTTTTCGATGTCTTTCGTAGAAAATCCAAACTGAAAAATTTTCTCGATCCGAAAACGGCAGGCGGGTGCGGTGTAGTGCCGATTCGGTCTGCACTACATTTATTCTGCGTTGTTTGTATGTTGAAGTGATGAAATCATTGACAATTAATTTATTATTAGAGAATACTCTAATGATTGCACTTATTAGGATGCTTGGGCGTAAAGTATCCTCTCAACATGGAATTAATATGAAACTTGAGAACATATCTTTTGGTGAACGAGTCGCCGAGCAGGAATCAGACAGACTATCAAATTATTTTGTGAAAACCCAGCAATGGGAGTCCTTGTATAACGGTGATGTTGATATAATTTTTGGTGCTAAAGGCTCTGGTAAAAGTGCATTATATACATTGTTGCTTAAGAGAGTTGAAGACTTCGAAAGTAAAAACATAATACTTCTATCCGCTGAAAAACCTACTGGTAAAACTGTATTTTCTGATGTAAGTGATGAGCCACCTACTGCTGAAAAAGAGTTTGTAACTTTATGGAAGGTTTATTTCTTGCAAATCACTTGTGACTGGTTGATAAAGAATGATTATTATAAAGGCGATGCTAAGTTAGTTATAGATAAACTAATTGCAGCAGGGTTAATTGAGCGAAAAATTCATTAAAAGCATTTGTTAATAGTGCAAAGAGTTTCGCTAAGAAATTGATTAGTATAGAATCTGTTGAAGCGGGTGCAACATTAGATGGAGGAGTGTCTGGGAAGATTTCTTTCAGAACTCCCAGTGAAACGCAACGCAGGGATGGATATAGTTCAGTTGATGAGTTGTTCGAGATTCTAAATATATATTTGGGTGCAATAAATGTTGATTTCTGGGTTTTATGTGATCGACTAGATGTAGCATTCGAACAAAGCTTAGAACTTGAAAAAAATGCGTTGCGAGCATTGTTTAAAGTTTATTTAGATTTGGAGGAGTTTGAAAATATTTCTCTAAAAATTTTCCTAAGAAATGACATATGGAATCGGATTACTAAAGAAGGATTTAGAGAGGCAAGCCATATAACGCGAACTACTAATATTGAATGGTCTACTAATAATTTATTAAACTTAATAGTTGTTAGATCCTTAGAAAATCAAGAGATTATAAACGAATTGGGTATCAATCCTGATGACATCAGGGCTGATTTTGAGAAGCAAAAAGATTATTATTATACACTATTCCCAAGTCAGGTTGATGTGGGTGAAAAACAATCAGACACATTCGATTGGATTATTAGCCGAGTAAGGGATGGGCTAGGCTATGTTGCTCCGCGCGAGCTCATTCACTATTATAATCAAGCGGTTTTAGAAGAACGCAGAGAGCAAGATATTAGCAGTGATAAGGCTGAGCCACCAAATATTGTAAGTCGGCAAGCTATAAAAAAGTCAACTTTTGAAATTTCGAAGGTGAAATTGGAGCAAACAATATTTGCCGAATATCCTATGCTCAGAGAGCATATCATGTCTTTTGAAAATCAAAAGGCTGAGCATACTCTTGAAACAGCATCAAATGTATGGGGGGTTGATATGGCTAAGGCTAAAAGTCTGGCAGTGCAATTGTCAGAAATTGGTTTTATTGATCAAAAGATTTTCAAAAATGACTCTCAATTGAAGATACCATTCTTATATAGACCATATTTGAATATCGTTCAAGGCAAGGCATTTTAATTCGCGCTGTGATGCAATTTTGATTGCATCACATTCTCACAGTACCAATTAATCATTTCTCTCCGCTGATTGATATATTGCGCATGATTGTAAGTTCCTCTAATAGAGTTCTTATCAACATGCGCAAGCTGCATTTCTATCCAGGCACTCTCGAAGCCATGCTCATGTAAAATCGTGCTCATCATGTGCCGGAACCCATGACCAGTCAGCCGACCATGATATCCCAGCATCTTGATCACCTTGTTGATACTAGCATCGCTCATGGGTTTTCTGACGTCATTCCTGCCCGGAAACACCAGCTGGTATTTGCCAGAAATGACCTTCAGCTTTTTAAGGATTTCAAGGGCTTGTGTTGAAAGCGGCACCAGATGAGAACGGCGCTTCTTCATCCGTTCTTTAGGAATTTCCCAAAGTGCGTTTTTCAAATCGAACTCGCTCCACTCTGCGGCTCTGAGTTCAATTGTACGAACGCCTGTCAGCATGAGTAGCTGGGTGGCGTATTTCGTCAGTAAGCTGCCCTGATAGCCATCCAGCGCTTTCACAAAGTCAGGGATCTCTTTCTCTGTCAGAAAGGGAAAGTGATTCTGCTTTGGCTTGTTCAAGGCGATGGCTAAATCGGGCGCAAAATTATGCTTTGCCCTGCCCGTGACGACGGCATAGCGCAGTACTTCACCGCAGCGACGACGGATCTTACTAGCCTGCTCTAATGCCCCTCGCTTCTCAATTTTTTGCAGGACGGTGAGTAACTCCAGCGGTTCTATCTGGTCGACAGGACGATGACCCACATAAGGGAATATATCGCGTTCCAGACAGCCTAAAACCTCTTTAGCGTATCCCTCAGACCATGTGCTTTGCTTGGAGTTGTGCCACTCTCTGGCCACGGCCTCGAAATTGTTCTCATGAGAAAACCGCAGCGCTATCTTCTCGGCTTTACGTGCATCGCTGGGGTTGATTCCTTTTGCCAGCATCGAACGCGCCTCATCACGTTTACGGCGTGCCTCAGCCAGGGAGACTTCCCCGTAGACGCCAAAAGAGATCATCTTAGGTTTGCCAATAAAGCGATAGCGAAAGCGCCAGCCCTTTGCACCGTTCACCTCAACAAGCAGCGACAGGCCCGCGCCATCGTTAAGCGTGTAGGGTTTTTCCTGCGGTTTAGCGCGTTTAATTTGGATGTCAGATAGCAGCATGTGTATAGAAAAAAGATCGAACCAGGTTATACGCAATATTATACACAACTGTGTATAGATTCCATTAGATTTGGCTGGACGGCGCTGGACGTCAGATGAGAGTTAGTTTTCTGTTTATAAAGGATTTTTAGACATTCTGGAACGTGCTGGGAAGTGCAAATGGTGTCCCCTGCAGGAATCGAACCTGCAACTAGCCCTTAGGAGGGGCTCGTTATATCCATTTAACTAAGGAGACTATGAGTGGCTACGTTTCGAAACGCTCACCTGTGATTCTATCTTACCGTATTTCTTCATTTTTTTACAAGGGTTACGTCTCACCTTGGTTTGCTGCATCCTTTGTTGTTTCATCTTGTTATCACTTCGTTCGCTTGCCATTGCGTACACATTGAGTACAGAATAGATTTCAGTAATGTGTACAGGATACTAACAGTGGCTCTCAGTGATACAAAGCTTCGCAGCATCAACGGGAAATCATACTCTGGCCCATCCGAAGTAACTGATGGGGACGGATTGAGCGTCCGCATTACGCCAACGGGAACCGTAACTTTTCAGCATCGATATCGCTGGAATGGTAGCCCAGTTCGCGTAACCGTGGGCCGATATCCATCTATGTCTCTGAAGGATGCCCGGATCGCCGTTGGTGAGATGCGCGCATTGTACATGAAGGGGGTCAACCCAAAAACCTATTTTGCCAGCAGTTCAGGGGAATTGACTCTTCAGCAGTGTCTGGACCAGTGGTGGGAAAAGTACGTAACCGGGCTTAAAGATAATACCCGAACCCTGTACAAGTCAGTCGTGTACAACACCATGTACACACAATTTCGAGATGTACCGGTATCCAGTATCCCTGTGTCCTTGTGGGTGCAGTTCTTCGATAAACAGGAAAGCGAGAATAAAAAGAAAGCGAGAGTGCTTTTGCTGCAGCTGCGTTCTGTAATGAACTGGTGCATCAGTCGGCAGCTCATTCCATCATGTGAGGTTATCAAACTCAGCGTTAAAAATATTGGCAAGAAGCCAGATGTTGGCGTGCGCGTGTTGACCTACACAGAGCTGGCGAAGGTGTGGCTGGCGTTGGAAAACAACAAGGTGTTTTCATCTAACAAGCTGCTGCATCAGATGCTGCTGCTGTGGGGAGCCAGATTGTCAGAACTTCGGCTCTCAACTCCTGCTGAGTTCAACACTGAAGACTTCATATGGACTACACCTGTCGCCCATTCGAAGATGGGGAATGTGATCCGCCGCCCTATATTTGAGCAGATGAAGCCATATGTTGAAAGGCTGCTTGCGATGAAAACCCCGGTAATGTTCCCCGGACAGGAACTGGACAAAGCGATCGACCGGTCCTCCGCAAATCTGTACATGAAAAACCTGCGCGCGAAAATAGATATCCCTGAGTGGCGCACTCATGATTTCAGGCGCTCACTGGTTACGAACTTATCAGGAGAAGGTATCGTGCCCCACGTCACCGAAAATATGCTGGGGCATGAGCTGGGCGGGGTAATGGCGATTTATAACAAACATGACTGGCTTGATGAGCAGCGCAAAGCCTATGAGCTTTACGCTGATAAAGTCCTGTGGCACGTTAAACAGCTCGGTTGACACCGCCATCATCTACCCACTTTTGAACAGCCCTGCGACTGTATCGCGCAGGGTGAGTAAGAACAGGAGCAGGGAAGCCGTGGTTCTTTCGTAGCCGCCAGAGCGCAGTTCTTGCCTTTCCAATTTCCTGCATTACCTCTGCTTCTGTCATAAAGTCATTACTCATAATACATTCTCCGCTTTTCCCGCTGCATCGGGTCAGTAATAGCGTGACATGTCACGCCGTGATTTTAACTTCATACCATCCATTTCGCGCCCAACAGGCTGACTCTTCCTGTAACAGGCAACTCTGCACCGGCAGCTGATCACCACAACGGCCACAGCGTTTCTTACTGAGCGATTTAAAGCGTGCTTTTGCCCTGGCATCATCCTGACGAATGAGAAGGGCGATATACTCGGCCAGCTCGTAAGAGTCTCTGCCTGGACGGCGGGCGACCCGGTTACGCTCCAGCATTTCGAGTTCCTGAGCATCTAACACCAGCTCCAGTTTCTGCTCACCGCTGGCAGCCTGCCGTGCGCGCTGCGCGGCTTTGCGTTCTGCTGCTGACTTAGCCATATCGGGGCCTCCATTCATCGCATGACAAATCCCGGCATCCTTCGAAGTCATACGGATTTTCCTGCCAGCTAATTTTCCCACACTTAGGACAGTTCCAACGCGTTTTCCCAGACGAGCCTCTACGGCGTTGCTGGCGCTTAAGCCAATTAGGCATACGGAGCCCGGCACCCTGGACCATTGAACGCCGGTTAAGCAGGCCGATATCAAACGTACGCCGTTTATGCTCATCAGCCAGCGCCAGTGGTAACCATACCAAGCCATTTTCTGAGATGTCAGGCTGGCTGAACACTCTGGCCTTGCTGAAATCGTCTGTAGGAATTAGGTCACTCAGCCAGAATACGTCGTTACCATTCCAGCGACTTTTTACGAATGCTAAGTACGAACTGCACCCAGGGGTTACGGTGTTTTCGCAGGGAATATACTGATGATCTACATGCCATTTTGCAGCAGCGTCGATATCATCAGCAGCGATAGGCAATTCAATTTCTCTACCACAATCCCATGCATGTTGAGCTTCAGCCAGGCTGTATACCTCAGCACGGTCTAAATTGGAACTGTAGCCGTTCCCATTTTTGCAG